>JAABUV010002012.1_pt1 | contig 28421 bp, 37 predicted proteins | sample 5559971 | NCBI WGS metagenome assembly JAABUV01 (sample SAMN10711881, study PRJNA513362) | rock metagenome | isolation source: Antarctica rocks | place: Antarctica: Victoria Land, Knobhead nord | collected 2015-12-19
AGGCAAAACCTACCAGAGCTGGGCGGCAGCCTCGGAGTACTTGAAGTCAAGTCATGCTGGTGCGCAATGACGCATGCCTGTTCAAGCCATGGTGGCCGCCGCGCGCTGCGCCTCGTGGCCGTACGCTGTAATGCAGCTGCGCTCTGTAGGCCCGGCCAACGGCAAGCGCGCTGCGGACGGGGACGGCCTCGCCACGGCCGCGGAGAAGAAGCCGCGCACGGAGCCCGGCGCGGATGCCGCGCCGCCGGCCGCGGCCGCGCCCGCCGCCGGCGGAAAGAAGCGCGGCCGGCCGGCCGGCGGCGCCGCGCCCGCGCAGCCCAAGCCCGCCAAGCCGGCCAAGGGCGCCAAGGCCGCCGCACCGGCCGCGGCTGCGGCAGCCGCGGCCGCGCCCGCCGAGCCTGCTGCGCAGGTAGGCTCGGGGCGGCAGGCCGCGCAGCGCGCGGTGAGCTACCGGGACGCCGGCGTGCGGCACGCGTCGGCCGACGAGCTGGTCGCCGTCAAGGAGGTGCCCTCCGCTGACAGCGAGGCTGCCGCGCTGGAGCTGCTGGGCGGCGCGCGCGCCTGCCGGCGCGCCCACTCCTCCACCACTATTGGGTCCGGAGACAGCGGCTGTCAGGTGCCGCCGCTAGTTGTGCCCAGTCAGCAACTGCGTCCATGGTCGGGCGCAGTGCGGGTGCCAGCGCGCCCTTCCCCCAACACAGCCGTGCATCACCAGGCGTGCGGCCCGCAAGCGCGCACGCCGCGGAGCGGCCCACAACTGCAGGGCGTCGCGGCGCAGGCTGACGGACCTGGTCGTGCTCGACGCGCGCGGCAGCACGCAGCCGCTGGAGCACCTGGACTTTGGCGACGCCGAGCTCTTCTTCTCAGGCGCGCCCGCGGCGGCTGAGCATCTTCGCATGCCCGCGCGCTGCCTGTGCCGGCACGCGCTCGAGGGCGCAGCACCGGGTTGACAGCGCAGCACGTTGGGCACGACCACCACTGCTCAAGGCGCCCTGCGTGGCAGCTCATGAGAGCACTCAGCACTGCAAGACGAGCAGTCCTTCATGTACAGCGGTAGACCGCGCGTGGTGCCCTGCGCGGCAACGGCCTGCCTGGCGAGAAGGAGCGTGCCCGTGTGGTCTCAGTCCCCGTGCTGTCGCAGGCGTGCTGGCGGCCGGTGCGGCGCCGGGTGACAAGAGCGTGCGCGTGGCCAGCGTGGGCCCCATCACTGCCTGGTCCATCTGCTACGCCGCCCCGTCGCCCCAGGCGCGCCCCGACCGCGCTCGCAGTAGCCTGGCTGTGCATGCGCATGACGCGCATCATCACGGCCAAGGCTGTGAGCTCGCATGCCATGCGAGCTGGTGTGAGGCGCTTATAGATAATTAGGCTGGGCTGGGCGCACGAGTCCACAGCATGGCGTGCCGCTCTGTGCGCCCCGCCAGCAGTGCGGGTCGGCGCCAGGTGCGACTGACGACGGCGCTGGCAGAGTACACGGCGGTGCGCGCCACACCCGCGTACAAGGCCGCCTTTGCGCACCTAAGCGAGCAGGCTGCACTATGCTTCGAGGTGTGCCGCCTACCTCGGCTGCCTACCCTGCCTGCCCCGACAGCCTCTTTGAGCGCTGCATCCCGCCATGCGCCGCTTCTAAACAAAATCCCTATTGACGCCATACACACACTTGCGACTGTAGAGCTCTGCATGGCTGTACCTGCAGAGGGACCTGAGCGCGACCCGCAGAGCTGGCCAGTGCCTGAGGCGGGTTGGCTGCGGGCCAGGTGCGGCGCGCGCTCGATGCGGCGCAGGGCGGCAGCCCGAGCGCCAGCCTGGACGAGGTGGTCGCCAAGCTTGCGCGCGCGCGGGTGGGCCCCCACAGCATTCGCATGCTGCCCCTTGCAAGCTGTATGTTGGACCTCCTGCTATGATACAAGCTCGCTCGTCACTCATTGTCATGACCGGCCTGCCAGTAGCCCAATCGTGGAGACAGCTTGCTGGACCGCATTCCCCCAGTGTGTGCGCGCTGTCTGCCAACTCTTACTGTGAGCAGGCGCATGCCAGGCTGGTTGGCCACCCCAATTTTCCCCCTGAGGGCGGCCCTACTCGGCGCGCGCAGGCGGGCAAGGGGTACGCCGGCCCGCGCGAGGCGCTGGCGCTCAACGGCAACTTCGTGCTCTCGCAGCTGCGCCGCCTGGACGCCGCCAGCGCCGCCGGCGCGCGCCTGGCCGAGTCAGGCTTCGCGGCCGCGCTGCGCCAGCAGGTGCCCGCCATGCACCGCCGGCCCTGCGCCTCCCACAGCCTGACGCTCCAGCGGCGGCATCCATCACTGCCTGCCTGCCTGCAGAAGCAGCGCGCCCTCACACCTGCCAGCCGACCACGTCTCGCGTGTGCTGCGAAGCGTGGCTGATCGGCGCAGCTCGGCCCGATGTCGGGTGCCGGGAGCACCTGCGCTGAGGCGGGGACGCGGCCGCCCGCAGGTGGCTGACGCGCAGCGGGCGGGCGCGCCGGACGCCAACGGCGCGATCAGCATCCGCGAGCCGGGCGCAGACGCGGGCGCGGGCGCGGAGCCGATGAGCGCGCGCACGCAGGCCGACGCCGACTACGCGCGCCAGCTGCAGGCCAAGATGGACGCGGCCGAGGCGCGCGGCGGGCCCAGGCGCGCGCGCTCCTCGACACTGACCTTGTGCATGATGGGGGAGGGGGACAGGTTTGCCGCTTCAGTACGATTGTGCGCCCGGGTGTGTCGTAGACGGCAGCTCGGCGTGCACTCCCCGTGCCTGCGCATGCCGCCCGGCAGCCCTGAGGCGCGCACGGGCGCTCAGGCGTGGCGCGAAGAAGGGCCAGGCCTACCTCAAGATTAGTGAGAGCGAGATTGCGAACGACTACCCCGAGCCTGAGCAGTATGTCAACGTGCGCGCGCGCCTGCCGCTGCCATGCCCCGCGCCGGCCATGCTGCAGATGCCATGTCCATGCACTCACTCGCGCACGCTACGCACATGAGCACGCGTCGCGCCACTGCTTGAACCCTGACGGTGAGCAACCGCGCGTGCGCTGGCACGTGGCTCCAACCCTCCCGTCAGTCCAGCGCTGACGCGGGCTGCGCACGCGCGCGCGCAGCTGGAGGCCGAGACCGACGAGCTGCTGCTGCTGGACGAGGACATGCTGGACGCGGACCCTGAGCACCTGCCGCACCGCATGCTCTCCGACTTCGCCATCTACAACGCCGAGGCGCGCGCCCGGCGCCGACGCGCGCCCGCACGCGCTGCGTGCCCTGTTGTCCCGCGCGACCCCGCAACCCCGGGTACTTGCTACGGGCCGCTCGCAGCGGGCGCGCCGCCGCCAGCTTCGCGTAGCACGTTGACCGGCACGCTGTCCCTGTGGGCAGGCGCAGCCGCGGCCCCTGGCGCAAGTGCGTGCCGCGCATGCGCGCGCGCGCGCCTCAGCGCCGCCCTGCTGGGTTGCTGCGCCGGGGCGGCTGAGCCTGCCGGGCGGGGGGGGGCGGCAGGGCATGCTGACGTCACTGGAGCTGCTGCCGATGTGGGCGGGCGTGGAGCCGGACGTCGCGCTCTTCGCGTCCGGGCGCGCGCTGGACGAGGGCGGCGAGTGGTCCGGCGGCCACCCGCTCACCGAGGCGGCCGAGGGTGCGCACGGCCCCAGCGCCCCCACCCCTTGCACCGCGGCGCGAACTCCCGCACAGGACGCGGGCCCTCAGTGCTGCACCCTCTGCCAACGGCTGGAGCAGCGTCTCCTGCGTCAGCCTGCCTCCAGCGGTGCTGCCTTTCCACAGTATTCAAAGGACGGGCCGGCGCCGCGGTGTGCAGTCAGGCAGGTAAGTAATGGACCGCGAGGGCAGGCGGCAAGCCCTGCCGCGCGCGGCAGGCGGCGCGGGCGGCTCGGGCGCGGCGGGCGACGGCGCCGGGGGCTCCGGCAGCCGCGACGGCGGCATGTGGCTGTCGCTGAGCCAGGTGCAAGAGTGGGTGCTGGAGTTCAGCTGCGACCAGCTGTTCATCTCCATCCGCACCGACGTCGCCTGGTACCGCCTGAGCCAGTGCGCGCCCCGCCGCGGGCCTCCGGTCCATGCCCGAGTCGGTCGCGGCCGCGCGGCCGGGCGCGCGCCGCACGCCTGCTCGGCAGCCCCGCATGCCACATCGTGTGCGCCTATGCGCAATGCTCGACCTGTGCCGCACCCCACCCTGCATGCCCGGCTGGTCACGGCATCCGGCGCCTGCCGCTGACACTGCGTTGTACTGGCAGGCCGCAGGCAAAGTACGCGCCATGGTTTGGCGTGGTGCTCAAGTGTGCGCGCCTGGCCGTCAACGTGCTCAGCACACTCTCCGAGGAGGTGCGGCGCGCGGCATGTCGCTTGGCTTTGGCTTTGGCTTGCCTTTATTGCGCGCACAGGCCTGCTGCAGTCGGTGCCTGTTCCTGAACCGCCATTGCCGGCTGCATGCTCGGGGCCCTGCGGCTTCAGGGTGGGCTCGGGACTCGGCTGCCCGTCGCAGCAGGCGCGCCGCACGCAGCCCCGGCTCGCATGAGCAGGGCTGACGCAGCGCGGCCCTGCAGGCGCGCGCGTCGCGCCTGTCGTTCGCGGACATCGTGCGCCGGCTGGCTGCGCTGCCCAAGGAGCACTCCGCCTTCGTGTCCGCCAAGGCGCGCCGCGCCGCCTCCGCCCTGTCAGCACCATCCTGGCTGCCTGCGCAGTGGCTGCACCAGAAGCCGCCCCTGCCGGCTCCCACGTCTGCGCGTGTCAGCCTTCGTGGCAGCGCCGTGCAAATGCCTCATGCTGCTGGGTCGCCAGTGATGGCCCACTCCCGGACATGCATGCGCCGGTCAGCCGCGTGTCACCAGGAAACCAGAGCATGTGCGCAACCAGGCGCGGCAGCCCTGCCACCCGGCGGATGCGAGGGCTCCCACCTTTTGCGCAGGCGGACGCAGTGGAGCGCTTCGTGGTGGTGCACGGCCAGATCCTGCTCAACCAGTTCCAGCACTTCCCGAAGAAGGCTGTTGCGCGCGCCGCGTTCGTCGGCGCGCTCAAGGAGCGCATGGCGCAGCGCCGGCACCACGTGCTGTACAGCACGCCGCGGCCGGCCGCGCGCGTGCGCGGGCTGCGCGCCAACCCCATGCGCGACCGCGCGTCCGCGCGTGCCAAGCCCATGACCGCCACTGCCACCGCCATGGTCCGGACGGTCTGGCAGTCGTATTTCAAGACGGACGCGCCTGCCGATGGCGCGCCCCGGCCTCTGCCTGTCTGTCCGCCGTTGGGCCGGCGGCCCATCCGCCTGTTGAACGCTTTGCTCTGGTCTGACCAGGCAAGGCAGGCATGCCATATTGCTCCTGCCGCAGCACCGCGCGGTGCCCTTCGCCTGGCCGGGTGCGCCAGGCCGGGCATGCCGCACTTCTCGCCCGGCCACTTCATGGTTGGCTGGCTACCGTCTTGCATGACACACCGCGGGCTGGGGGGCTCGGGCCCCAGCCAGTGGTTTGCCTGCGGCGGGGCTGCTACGCACGCCCGCCCGCCCGCCCGCCCGCCCCGATGCGCCGGCCGGCGGCCGACCGACGCCCGGGCGCGCGCCACGGCAGGCGAGGAGGCGGCGGCGGCGGCGACCGCGGCGGGCGCGCCAGTCGCGACTGAGGTGGACGAGGACGTGAACGCCGAGGACGACGAGGCCGGCGAGGAGACCGCGCTCGCGGCCGCGCCGGCCGCGCCGGTCCGGCGCGCCGCGCGCAAGGCGCCCAAGGCGCCCAAGGCCGCCTGGGTGGGCGAGCCGCTGGCCGACGGCGGCGGCTGCAAAACCTACCGGTGCGTCCCTCCCGCGCCTCTTTTTGCGCAGCCTCTCGGGCTCTGGTGGCTGCTGTGCAACCAGCCATGGGCCTTCCAATGGGCAAGAGCCGGACTGTGCGGAGTGGGTCATGCCCGATCCTCTGGTGTGTTAAGCCGTGGAGTCGCTTGGTGTCTGTGCGATGCGTCTGGCTAGCTAAGTGAGCAGACACCTGACGCATCGCACAAAGTGACGCTGCATCTGCTCGGTGAGGAATGCGCCGCATGCTCGCCTGCGCAAAGAGTGGAGCCCAGCAGGCACGGCCTGCAGGCTGGCGCCCAGCGGCGCATGGCGCGGCCGCGCAGGGCGGCGCAGCTGGGCGCGCTGGGCGTGGCGCTCGGCGACGTGGTGGCCTTTGCCGCGCCGGACGCAGAGGCGGGCGAGCCGCTGCAGCTGGGCCTGGTGCAGGCGCTCTGGCAGACGGCGGCCGGGCGGCAGGAGATGCAGGCGCGCCGCCCGGCCTGCGCACGGGGCCCATATCTGGAGGAGTGTGCGGGGCACCCACCCATCTGTGCTTGATGATTCCACAGGCGCGTCCAGCTCCGCCCGACGGGGGCTGGCTGGGCGGGCAGCGTGTGCGCCACATTGCCCGCGCGCGTCACTGCCCGTGCTTGCCGGGCGGCTGCAGCGTGCAAGTTGCATGCGGCCGGCTGGAAGCCCAGTGCCGCACGCGTCGCCAGCGCGCAGGTGCGCCTGATGGTGCACGGCGAGGACACCGTGCTGGGCGACGCCGCCGGCAACTCCGAGCTCTTCGTCACGGCCGAGACGCACGTCGGGCGCGCGCTCCTACTTTTGCAAGCCTTACAGCCTGTCCATCACTTGTCACATTTGCTTGCCAGGCTCCTGTGGCACTGCTCAACACCAGGCCCACTACGTAGCTGCAAGCAGCCAATGACGGCCCTGGTGAGGCCGGCAGCCGACCTCACGATCTCACCGCTGCCCGCGCCGGCCACCAGAGACGGCGAGGGCGGCCCGTGAGGCGCTCGCGCGCGCGCGCCAGGCCGCTGGCGGGCGCGCGCGAGGCGGTGGCGGCCCGGCGGCTCGCGCGCGCGTGGCGCGGCACCGACCAGGCGGCCGCGGCGGCGGAGGACGAGGCGCTGCGCGCGCGCAACGCCGAGGCGGCCGCGGCCGGGCAGCCGGCGCAGTTCATCTTCCGCAGCCTCTACCTGCCCGAGCAGGGCATGTTCTGCCAGCTGCCCGCCGACCTGCAGCTCGGCACGCGGCTGCCGGTGCGGCCGCCCGCGCGCCCGGCCGCCCCTGCGGCAGCGCCGGGGTGTTGGCTCTTCATGGAGAGGTCGTGGCAGCAGCACCAGAGCCGGCTGAGCCGCAAAGTCCAAGCGCTTGCAGCTTCGGGCGCGCACAGGCTGTCATGAACATGTCCCCCGCCAACTGCTGGGGCCGCTTGGGGGGGGCAGGCATGCCCGGGAGCGCCTCAGGGCTGGGTGTGGCGCGCTCCAAGCGCGCCCTGGCCGGCGCGCGCACCGGTCAGCCCCGCCGTGCGTAGCCCGACACGGCCGTGCGCGCCGCCGGGGCAGGAGCCGGAGGAGCCGGAGGTGGGCCTGCGCGCGCTGCCCGACGGGCAGGGCTTTGCCAAGGACGGCGTGGAGTTCCGCCTGGGCGACTGCCTGTACGTCCACCCCGACTGCTTCGACCCGGTGCCGCCCGCGCCCGCGCCCGCGCGCACGTCGGGCCGGCGCCCGCAAGACCTGCCTGCACTGCTGTGGCCACCCCGCCTGAGGCACGGCTTGGACAGTGTATGCGGTGCAGGGATGCTGCACAGCTGGCTGCCGCACCGCTTCGGGGCGCGGCGCGCGGGAGCGCGGGATGGCCGTGCGGCGGGGCCGACCCTGCGGCGCGCCGGCGGCGCGCAGGTGGACGACGCGGGCGGCGAGGAGGTGGCCGTGCCGGCGTACGCGGCCAAGAGCCGCTACCACAAGGGCGGCTCCAACGTCGGCCTGCGCGCCTGGGGCGTCTGCCGCCTGACCGCCGTCAAGGCCGCCAAGAAGGCGCGCGCCTCCTGCCGGCCTCGCCTCTGTGCTGTCGCTTCTGTGCTCCCGCACCGCTGCTGTGCGTCCAAGGTCTATCGTCCTTGGCACCGTCGTGGCACCACTGCATGGCTGCTCCGCTCCCTCCGCTCCCTGGTCGACCAGCGCGGCGGCGCCGCAGGCGGCGGGCGGCGTGGGCAAGCTGACGGTGGCGCGCTTCTACCGGCCGGAGGACGTCAGCCGCGAGCAGGCCTACCAGGCCGGCTTCTGGGAGCTGTTTGCGAGCGAGGAGGCCGCGACGCTGGACGCGGACGAGGTCTTCGGCAAGTGCGCCGTCGTGCCCGCCGGCGCGCCCGCAGGTGCGCACCAGCGCAGCACACAGGCAGCCTCCGCTGGCCAGGCTCCTGATGCGCTGCGGCGCGCGTTGCAGCACCCTGGTGTTTCACACCTTTATCCCTCTGATTTAGCGGTCAAAAGCGAGCGCTGTGGTGCCGGGAGCGCGAGCAGCTGTGCGCATGCCCGACGGCAGCTAGGGTGCAGGCCCGCCGACGTCCGCCGCGCGCGCGCAGGCGACAACACGTTTGTCTGCACACGCTCGTACTGCCGCAAGAGCGGCGAGTTCGGCGAGCCGCCCGCCGAGCTCAGGCCGGCCGCGGCGCCCCTGGCCGGCAAGGGCAAGGGCAAGGCCGCCACCGCCGCGCCTGTGCCGGAGGCTGTTGAGGCCGGCGCCGCGTGCGCGCCCGCTCCGTGCCTCACAGCTTGAGAGCCGTTCTCCCTGCATGTCCTGGCGGACATATGAGTGCGCTCGTGGCCACCCTCGCCCGACTCGCCCGAGCCAACCAGCCACCCTGCTACGGTGCACGCCCGAGTGGTGCTTGCAGCAGCAGCATGCCAGGGTGCGCAGAGCGCGGCAACCATGCGCCGGACCGGCCGGCGGCTGGCCGCCTCGAGCACGCGAGCGGGGCGCGGCCGCGGCGCAGGCCGGCGGCGGAGGGCCTGGCGCTGGCGTGCATGGATATCTTCGCCGGCTGCGGCGGCCTGAGCGAGGGCCTGCACCAGGAGGGCGCCGCGGTGACCAAGTGGGCGATCGAGTACGAGGGCCCCGCCGCCGAGGCCTTCCGGCTGAACAACCCGGGCGCGACCGTGTGGGCCGCCAACTGCAACGTCATCCTGGCCGCCGCGATGGCCAAGGCCGGCCTGTCCGGCCACTGCGTGGCCTCGCCCGAGGCGCGCCCCCCGCGCCGCCGCCCCGCCCCGCCCCGTGCGGCCAGGGCACGCCGGCCGCGAAGCTGGCCCGCCTGCCGCGCCATGCCTGCAAAGCTGCAAGCCTGCACGGGTTCCTAGCGCGCCGCGGCCGCCGGCTGGGCGCATCGCCTGCGCGCCGCCTGCTGCGCGCGCGGCTGCGAGGTTGCGGCGCGCGCGCGCCCGCTCAAAGGCAGCCACTCGAAGGCGGCGGGGGCGGGCGCGCGCAGTGCGACGAGGCGGTGGCCGCGCTGGACGCGGCCACGCTGGCCAGCCTGCCGGCGCCGGGCGAGGTGGAGTTCCTGTGCGGCGGGCCGCCCTGCCAGGGCTACTCCGGCATGAACCGCTTCAACAAGGGCAACTGGAGCCTGGTGCAGAACAGCATGGTGATGGCGTACCTGTCGTTCGCCGACTTCTTCCGCCCGCGCTACTTCCTGCTGGAGAATGTGCGCAACTTCGTGTCGCACAACAAGTCGTTCACGTTCCGGCTCACGCTGCGCTCGCTGCTGGAGATGGGCTACCAGGCGCGCCGCCCGGCCCCCCGCCCTGCGCGCGCGCGACATGCGCGCGCCCGCGCCCGCGCCTGCATGCACTGACAGCGCGACTGTCACAGACTCACCCATCGAGCCGGCGCTATGCGCATGTGCATGCTGGGCGGCCGGCGCGCCAGCGGCGGGCGCGACGCCGCGGCCCGGCGCCGCGCAGGTGCGCTTCGGCGTGCTCAACGCGGGCAACTTTGGCGTCAGCCAGTCGCGCAAGCGCACGTTCATCTGGGGCGTGGCGCCGGACAACGTTCTGCCCGCCTGGCCCGCGCCGCTGCACGTGTTCCGCTCGCCGCAGCTCACCATCAGCCTGCCGGGCGATGTCAAGGCGCGCCCGCGCCCGCCCCCGCCCCCCGATGCCAGCTGGGTGGCGCCTGCTGTCGCTGGGGCCCGCACCCAGCTGCATGCTGGTGGCGCTCAAGCCTCTGCGCTCCTGTTGGCGCTCGCTCGCTCCAGGAGCAGGGCTGCGTGGCGCGGAGGGCAGGCAGCGGCAGGCAGCGAGCATGCCTGTGTGCAGCCGCGCCTGCACCACCCTGGCTGCTGCTGCGCCCATGCCGGCCGGCGGGCCAGAGGGCGGCCCCGCTGACGCGCCCGGCGCGCGCGCGCGCAGTACACGGCGGTGCCGCAGGCCGTGGGCGCGCCGCTGCGCACTGTGACGGTGCGCGACGCCATCGGCGACCTGCCGCCGATCGCCAACGGCGCCGCGCAGGTCGAGCTGCCGTACGCCGGTGCGCGCGCCCATGCCCGCGGCCTTGCGTGCGCAGCAATGCTCCTGCTCTCAGGGCATGCCACACGGCCGTGGGCGGCCGCCTGTAGCACCTCTGCTTCTAGTATAAGGATGATATGGTCGGCAATGTGCGGCGCAAGTGTGGCATGGAGCTGCTCGCTCTCCTGGTATCGCTCACCGTCCATGCCAGACGAGCAGCGCTGCGGGCACGGCTGCCAGCCCGTTCAGCGTTGGCTGATTCACGCCGGCCGGGCCGCCGCGCCATGCATGCGGCCGGCCGCGCTGCGCGGTGCCCCGCAGCCCTGCCGACAGGCCGCGCCCGCGCCGCAGGCCCGCCCGTGAGCGCGTTCCAGAAGCGCATCCGCAATGGCGCGGCCGTGCTGACGGACCACATCTGCAAGGAGATGAACGAGCTCAACCTGGAGCGCTGCGCGTGCATCCCCAAGAACGTGCCGGGCGCCGACTGGCGCGTGCTGCTGGAGATCGTGGCGGCCGACCCGGCGCGCGAGACGTTCAAGGCGCGCGTGGCCGCCCGGCCCGCCGGCCCCGCCGCGCACACAGGCTGCTGAACAAGGTTTTGTGTGCGAGCGAGCGTGCCGGCGTCGCCCGCACCTCTCGCACATGCTGGCGGCCTCGTGCCCAGCGCCTTTATGGAATGTCCGCCGCAGCGCCTTGGCCAATGTGCGGCGTGTCGGCCGCCTGCGCCCGAGCTCATCGTGCTGCTTGCGGCGCGCGCCGGCGCGTAGGCCGCCGCGCTGACGCCGGCGGGCGCGCCGGGGTGCGGCAGGGCCAGGCGCTGGTCCCGTGGTGCCTGCCCAACACGGCCGAGCGGCACAACGGCTGGCGCGGCCTGTTCGGGCGGCTGGACTTCCGGGGCCACTTCCCGACCAGCACCACTGACCCGCAGCCCATGGGCAAGGTGGGCCAAGTGTTCCACCCGGACCAGGACCGCATCGTCAGCGTGCGCGAGTGCGCGCGCGCGCAGGCGCGCCCCGCCCCCGCCCCCGCCCCCACGCCCCCGCATGCGCGCCCTGTCCACGCCTGCATGCAATGACCAGACCCTGCACCTGTTCTGATCCAGGATCTGCGCGCGCCAATTCTACTTATACGCGCCGGACCGCGGGAGCTGCCAGGGGCTGACGCCGCGGCGGCGCGCGCGCAGGGCTTCCCGGACACGTTCCGCTTCTACGGCACGGTGCACAACAAGCACCGCCAGATCGGCAACGCCGTGCCCGTACCGCTGGCGGCCAGCCTGGGCCGCTGCCTGCGCACGGCGCTGCAGGCCAAGGCCGACCGCGACGCGGCTGCTATGCTGGAGGCGCAGCTGGCCGCCTGAACAGGCGCGCGCGCCACGGCAGCGGCCCTGGGCAGGGTCCCAGCGCGGCGGGCGGCTCCCAGCAAAGCATGCAGCGGCGCGGCCTGCCGACTGACCTCGCGCGGCCGGCCGGGCAAGAGTTTGGCCTGAGGAGACCCCTGGACGACCGCGTGCGACGCGCGCGGCTCGCTGCCCTGCAAGGCTGAGTCATGGGTTGCTTGCCCTGCACCCACCGCATGGCAAGCGGGCCGCACCCGAGGAGGCGCTTCGGCCTGCGCGGCGCCCACCAGTGAGTGCATTGCAGCGGGGATGGGCCACAATGCGGCGCGGCGTCTGTGCAAGTGTGCCGCACGGCGAGGCACTGAGGACCAAAAGCGGGGCAGACCCTCAGCTTGAACTGACTCATTGCTAGCAAACACCGATGTAGCCCAGGTACAGAGCAGGATTGCCTTGTATTGCTGCCCTACTGTGTGCTGAATGAACTGACACCATGTTTCAAGCTCACACGTAACATGCAGAGACTGGTGTAGCCCAGGCACAGAGCAGGTATTGCCTTGTATTGCTGCCCTACTGCGTGCCATGAACTGACTCCATGTTTAAAGCTCACACGTGGCATGTAAAGAGGCCGAGCTGGGCAACGTGCATTGCTTGGTCTCTGCCCCTCTGTCAGCTCATGAGCAGACTGCTTGCTTACACAGACCTGCCTAAGTATGGCACGCATGCAGTGCTTGCACAGCATGCACGCCCGGGCTTCTGGGCCCATGCTGAGCAGGCTGGCCACAACAGAAAACACTCGCACTGCCTGGTCGCAGCCGCCTACACTAAGGCCCCCTTGCCCCCGCTCTCTGGCAAGGCGCCGCATAATCGCGCGCATGATGAGCAGAGCGCCGCGCGCTCGGCAATCAGAAGCACTTGCGGTGCACGATGGACGGGCCCGACTCGTCGTACCTGCGCGCGCCGGCTCCCCGTGTCGGCCAGTGCAACCCGCGACGCAGCACGTCCAGCACAGCACCAACCGCGGCAGACATGGCCGCGCTTGCGACTCGGGCGCTCCACGGCAGGGCTGCACGCAGACGCGGGCAGACGCGCTGGCAGCGAGCCCAGCGCTGGCGCGGCCGGGCCGGGGCGCGCACTCGCTCTTGGCGATCCACATCTGCTGGAAGGTGGAGAGCGAGGCCAGGATGGAGCCGCCGATCCAGACGCTGTACTTGCGCTCGGGCGGCGCGACCACCTTGACCTTCATGGACGACGGCGCGCGCTGCGTGATCTCCTTGTTCATGCGGTCCGCGATGCCCGGGAACATCGTGGTGCCTGCGGCGCGCGCCCGCATCTCAGCCCCCCCCTTGCGCCCTCCGGAGCCCGATGCTCGTCCGACATCCTGCGGTGCAGCGCCTGCGGCGTGGTCGACGGCAGGCGTGTCGCCCAGCCTCCTCCTCCACACCAGGACCTGCCACACCACCGGGCAGCTCCCAGCACCTCGCGCCGCAGCGCCCCCAGCCAGGCAGCCAGGGGAGCGCGCAGCGCCCACGCGGCGCGGCGCCGCACCGCCGGACAGGACGACGTTGCCGTACAGGTCCTTGCGGATGTCCACATCGCACTTCATGATTGAGTTGAAGGCGGTCTCGTCAATGCCGGCGGCCTCCATGCCCACCATGCTCGGCGTGAACAGCACCTCGGGGCAGCGGAAGCGCTCGCTGCCGATCGTGATCACCTGCGCGCACGCATCCGCGCGGCTCGCTGTGACGCCGCTGTCGCCACCGCTGCTTGTTCTCGCCGCTGGTGCCGCCGCTGCTGCGCCGACCCAGGCTCTGAGGTGGCGCCGGGCAAAGTGGGGGGCGTGTGGGGGGCGCGCCTGGCCGTCGGGCAGCTCGTACGACTTCTCGATGGTGGACGAGGACGCGGAGGTGGCGAGCTCCTGCTCGTAGTCGATCGCCACATACGCCAGCTTCTCCTTGATGTCGCGCACGATTTCGCGCTCTGCGGTCGTTGTGAACGAGTAGCCGCGCTCTGTGAGGATCTGGCGCAGGCACATGGCTCGCGTCGTCAGCGCCCGCGTGGCCCCGCCGTTCAGAAAATGGTCAGGTCTGTGCGCAGCCACCCCTCCTGTTCCCAGTCGCACGCAGCCCTCACTCCCCTTCCCAGCTCCGATGATAGGCCCCTAGGCCACGACTTGCTCTGAGCTGGCCTGCGCCCCTGCTTAGCTTCGGTGTGCAGACCAGCAGTGAGCCACTGAGCGAACCCCCGCACTGAAACCAGCAGTGTTCGCCCCTCGCCGAATCTGCCCGCATCGCCAACCACTTATTGTGGCGTGCTGCCCGCTGGCTGCCAACGCTGGCAACCTCCAAGATGGCTGACAGCCTGCTGGCTTTGATGTCACGCACCACCGTGCTTGCATGCAAAAGATGGCTCAGCTTCTGCCCCTACCGCAGCCAGCCGCCTACTTCTTGCAAGCCCAGCTGCTTCCCGACCGTTGGCCCTGCCTGGACCAGCCGCATGCATTCTGCAGCAGAAGTGCAGGCCAATGCACATCACCGGGCAGGAGCGAAAAACCCTTGCACAGCAGGCAGCCGGGCGCGTGCGCGCCTTCATGAGGTAGTCCGTCAGGTCACGGCCCGCCAGGTCCAGGCGCGTGATCGCGTGCGGCAGCGCGTAGCCCTCATAGATGGGCACTGCGCACGCGCGCGCACAGCGCGTCGGCACCCACCCCGCGCGGCGGCGGCCCGACCTGGACAGGCAGCTCGACGGGCTGCGCAGCCCTAGCGCAGGCCACCGGGCGCGCGCCTGTGTGCGTGACGCCGTCGCCAGAGTCCAGCACGATGCCAGTGGTGCGCCCGGAGGCGTACAGCGAGAGCACCGCCTGGATTGCGACGTACATGGCCGGCACGTTGAACGTCTCAAACATGATCTGCGTCATTTTCTCGCGGTTGGCCTTGGGGTTGAGCGGCGCCTCTGTGAGCAGCACCGGGTGCTCCTCCGGCGCCACGCGCAGCTCGTTGTAGAAGGTGTGGTGCCAGATCTTCTCCATGTCGTCCCAGTTGGTCACAATGCCGTGCTCGATGGGGTACTTGAGGGTCAGGATGCCGCGCTTGGACTGCGCCTCATCGCCCACGTATGCGTCCTTCTGGCCCATGCCCACCATCACGCCCTGGTGTCGCGGTCGGCCCACAATGCTGGGGAACACCGCGCGCGGCGCGTCATCGCCCGCAAACCCGGACTTGACCATGCCGGAGCCATTGTCGCACACCAGCGCGGACACCTCACCGTCGTCCGCCATCGCGCCTGCGCGCCGGGCGGCATCGGCGCGCTGTGGCGCGCCTTTGCGCGCGCGCACGGCGAGCCGCCAGCGAGCGCTGATCAGCCCGGCCCGCACCTTGGGGCAGCCTACTGCGCCTTGCTCAGGCGAGAGAGCTCCGCCTCAACAGCAGAGACCCGGGATTCAAGGTCCGAGCTGCCTGGCCCCGGCTGGAAACGGATCCCTTTGTCAGCACGGGCCCGCCTGCCCCGCCTGCCGGCAGCGGATAGAGCGGGCAGGACGTCGTGGCTACCACCAAGCGACTGATCTCAGCCCACGACCGGCAGCAGGGCCCGGCACGCGCTAAAAACCAGCTCCTCCGCACACAGCTCCGTGGTGGGGACAGCATGCCGGGCGGACGCGGCCCCCACCTGCGATGCCAGCAGCCTGTGGCTCTCCCAGATATCCTGGCGCAGCTGATACAGCGCGACGCTCCCCGCAACTGCAAAGCCACTCAGGAACGAGACCACGCGAGCGCGCACAAGCATCAAGCGCCAAGCTCACCACAATCTGAAGCTGCAGTGTTTCCAGGCATTGCTCCCCGGATGGCTGGCTTTTGAAAGGGATGCCTGTGGCTTAACCCCTAGGCTTGCCGGGAAGCAGGCTGCGGTGACCCAGCAACAGTAGTACTCCCAGCTTGGCCTGCCTGCCCGCCCTGCAGTTGGGACGCTGAGCATGAAGCCGTGCAATCTCTGTCAGCACCAAGCGCCGGGCTGCGCAGGCCGGCCGTGCTCTCACGCGCAGCACTTTGCGCACGTGACTGGGCTGCACAGGTGTGCAGCTTTGGAGGCTGTATGACCGCGGCTCGTTGTGTCCTCTCCTTGTGCTTACTCAGACATGCATGCGCACAGGCGGCGGCATGTTGGGACGAGGGAGTTGCAAAGTGGGTTCACACAGCCTCGCTGTGTGACCTATTTCATTAAATGAACGTGCCCGATGCTGTTGTATTGCCCAACGCTATAGTATTGCTTAGCGCGGTTCTCTGCAGCGCAATTAAAAAAACATCATTTGCTGGCAGGTGCCAGGGGGCGCAGCCGGGGCTTTGCAGTGGCTGCTCAGGCTGCAGCGACGCGAGAACAGGAGCTTGAGCAGCAGGAGCGCCGCCAGGAGGAGCGCGCGCGGGCTGACCCACAAGCTGAGTACACACAGGTGTGCACGGTGCACCGCTCAGGCCCTGTGCAGCCCAGCTGGGGCGGGAGCAGGCAGGTCGCGTTGCCGTCGTGTCTGAGCGCTACGGCGCCGCAGAAAACTTCCAACGCGGACGCCGTGCGCATCCTCGGCCTGGGCACCTGGCGCCTGCGCGGGCACATGGGGCCGCTCTTCGAGAACCTGGCGGCGCAGATAGAGGCGGCCTGGCGCCACCAGCTGCCCGCCCTGGGGCTCGGCCCTCTGCCCAAGGCGCGCCGCAGCTGCCAGGCCAAGGCGCTCTGGCGCAGTGAAAGCTTGCTTGGCAATGCTGCCGGTGTGTTGGTGAGCCTCGTTGGCGCCCTGCCCCATGCGCGGCGTCTGTTCAATGCAGGAGTTCTGCTACTGCGACACGCAGTACAAGGGCAAGACGGAGATGGAGCGGTTGCGCGCGATGCGCGACACGCCGCTGCCGCAGCGCGGCGACGCCGACTGGCCCAGCCTGCGGCTGGAGAACCGCGTGTATCGCAGCCGCGTGTTCCACAAGCTGCACCTGGAGCTGGCCATCCGACAGGACGGCCTGCAGGCGCGCTCGCGCGAGGCTGCAGCCCGCTCTGTGCCTAGGCGGTGACAAGCGATTGAGGAGAGTGTGCACCCGTCATCTGCGCTGTCTCTGGATCCGTAGCCCTTTTCATAGGTCCTGCCCTGCATGTACAACCCTTCAAAGGTTGACCTGCACGTATGACAGCCTGGCCTGGCATCCGGGGACTGACGCGGCTTGCGCGGCGCGTGCGACAGGTGCTCCACTGCGTCATGTTTCCGAGCCATGAGTATGACCTGCCTATCTTTGGGCTGGACCTGGTGGCCCGGGGCAACCAGGTGCGCACTCGCAGGCCTGGGATTTGAGTGACACAAGCACGCACCGATTTTGCATGCGCTGGGTGCATGTGGCAGCGCAAGCATCAAGTATGGCTTCGCCCGCTGCTTAGCCTGGCGTTGGCATTGCAGGTGACGCTGGGCATTGTGGATGTGAGCCCCGCGTCGCTGGACCGGTCGCTGCCATCCATCGTGGCGCAGACAGTGCAGTGCGCCCCCGCTCTCTGCTCGTAGCGCGCCTGTGACAGCCCAGCAGCAGGTGCTGCCCCGCTGCGCCCGCGCCGCTGCAGCTGCAGTCCGGCTTGCATGTGCGGGGACAGTCACAGGCCTGCTACATCACTTGTGCAGCACGCGCACCCATGCCAGACCGCACTGCTCTGAGCAAACCAGGACAGCGGACGCGCGCGGTGTGGCGGCTGGCGCGCGGCAGGGAGCTGCAGCGGAAGCATGGCGTGGAGAACAACCGCGTGGTGCCGGAGTGGGGCCGCTCGGTGTTCTCGGACCTGTGCGTCATGATGAAGCCGTCCGGCGAGGCCGAGCTGGCCTCCTTCGTCAGATACTGCCATGCGCTCGTGCAGGCGTACCTGCAGATTGCGCGCCACGTGCAGCCGCCGGCCTCCAACCTGTGCGCGCCTTTGCACTGTGCCAGCCACCTTCATCATGTTCCTGAGAACGCAATGTGCCCGCTGAGGCAGAAGTCTTGTTTGGTACACGTGAAACTGCGGCTGCGTATTGAGCTGTTATTCTGTAGTCAATACCCTACATTGTTAGATGCAGGCGGGGGGCGGGTACACACGGCCATGCTGTGAAGCACTGGTGTTGCATAACTGTTAGAATTTGTGAGGGTGTGTCCGCGAAACCGAGCACAGTCTGCATAGAGCGTGCCTGCTGCTAATGCATAAAGTCAACGCTGCGCGACAGGGAGGCGCGGCGGGCGGGCGTGGTTGCGGCGCACGAGCGCTACTGCACACAGCAGCTGCAGAACAGCAAAACGCGGCAAGTGCTCGAGGCTGCGTTTGGCGGCGAGTTTGCAGAGAGGTATATGCGCGAGGTCATGTTTAATGAAGCAGGATGAGGGAACTTTGCTGACCTGTGACACCATCACATTATGCATATCCTGCTCTCTGATCTCGCTGGCGTGCCTGCAAATGTTACACAAGCCAAGCTCATGCTGCCCTGCTCGCAGCAGCGAGAGTACTGCTACCTGGGAGCTTCGCTAAGCTCCTGCTTCCCAAAGTGCCTGCCGCTCTTTCCAGTGATGGGGCACGGCAAGCCGGCCGCAGCGAACGAGGTGTAGATCGCCATCTTGCAGCGGTCCACTGCGCTGCCCACGTTATCCAGCGCAGGTCGCACACACAGCTCAAATGCCTGCACGCCCATGCTCAGTAAGCGATCAGGCGTGCAATATATAAGGGCTGCAGGGGTTGCGAGCGCCAGGTCAAACTGCTGAGCCCCAGCGGGGCACCAGTTAATAGATACAAGCGACTGCTGAGCCTCACGCAGCTTTCAGCCACCTGCAGGCATGGCGCCTGAACGGCAACTCACATGAGAACTACCGCACTGCATTGCTGAGAGGCAAGCCAGTGCCAGGGCGCGCCTCGGGCGTGCCAGCCCTGTCCTCGTGGAAGTAGAAGTCGATGACGTAGCGCACCTCCTCGCCGCACCGGTCCACAAACCAGTCGTGGCGGTCAAACGGCAGCTGGCCGCCTGTCCAGCTGTGCAGGCGCGCCAGCGGACTGTGCGCCGGGGGGGCCCGGTCAGCGACTGAAGCTGCTCGCCTGTCGATACAGTTGGCACAGAACGGCATGGCAAGTGAGGTCAGGGAATGGCTGCTGTTGTCTGCAGCCCCTGCAGTGCCCTGGCAATATACCTTGGCAGACCACACAAGGTGCATTGGCATCCAGAAGCTGCTCGAGTCAAGGTCAGACCCTTTGCCAAGTCAGGCCGTGTCCATGCTCTGAAGAGCACTTGGGCTGCAGGTCAGCTCCCTCGCCAGATACTAGCATGGAAATTGCTGCAGGCTTGTGCAAGAGGGCAATACCGAGAGTGCTTGAGTGGCTGCACACAGGTCAGGTGTGGAGCGCCACCTGAGGTCGTCTGGTCGCCCGCAGAAGCGCAGAAGGCGCGGCTGGCCGCACTGCTCGCTGTGCAGGGTCTCCCAGTCCAGCACCCGCCGCCAGGTCAATTCATTCATGGCTGCGCCCGCACGCTCACCTCAACCAGGCATACGCTCCAAAGGTGCGCAGCCCGGTGGGGGACTTTGCGGCGGCAACATCGTTACAGCGGGGGCGCACCGTTGTGCGCGTGCACCACGGCAGCCACGTCGTCCTCCACCACGTCCGCACCCTTGCCCTTGCGCTTCAGCGCTGCACACACGACAAGGCCCTCAGCGCCTCTGCGCGGGCCTCCTGGCCTGAGCAGGGCGGGGCAGGTGCCGCGCGCACCGTTGTAAAACATCTGCGGCGAGGGGTACAGCCATGCCGTATCGGTGCCGCCCTTGGGGATGGTGGAGAGCTCGCGGTGCGAGGAGATGACTTTGCGCTGGCCTGCGCACGGCTGCTGGATTGGCTCGCGCGGCATCTGGTTCCGGCTGTCCACTGCTTCCTGCGCGTGCACGCAGCAGCTGAGCGCCTCGCTAGCACACAAAGCACACACGCCGCTCCGTCACAGCGTGGTTGCCTGCTTTCAACATGCGCGCGCCTGGCCCGGGCACGGCGCCGCATCAACACGCTGGCCGTAAACGTCATACACAGCCTGGCGCCGGACGCTCTCTGGCGCGGGGCAGCTGCTCTGCCGGCCTGAGGTCGATGCGCCAGTGTCTGCATCTGCTGCAGCGGAGCTCTGCGCACTGCCCATGCTCACTGGCGCTGCTTCCGTGCGCTGTAGTGGTGCAGGGCAGGTATACAACAGCGCAACCGTCTCCAATGCAAGCTCTGGGACAGGGACCTCAAAACTTGAGCCGTGAGCCAGCCTTGTACAGTTGGCGTGTTAAATGACCTAGACGCGGGTTACTCCAGAGAAGCTGGCTAGTCCAGTGGAGTTAGTCTCCGTGCTGAGGAGTTGACCCGCCCCGATCGGAGGCCACTTGATTGCTGTCTGCGCTCTCGCTGCCTTCAGCGCTCCTGTGGCCTTGAGCTGCCTGGCCAGACCAGCTGCCCAGAACCCAAGCGCCGCAGCTGCGAGCAGGCAGGACCCGCTGCGCCTGGGCCCCGGGGGGCGATGAGCTAGAACCTGGCGCTGGACCAGCGACACTAGCCCGCAACTGCGTCAAGCCTGCGATGGGCCCGCACCTGCTGGCGGCAGCCCTGCCGCTGCTGCTGCTGCTGACCGGCGGCGGCAGCGCGCGCGGCGAGCGGTACATCGAGGACACCGACCGGTTCCCGGGCTGGAAGGGCGCCCTGCCGCTGCCCGGGGCGAAGCCGGCCGCGCACGCTGCGCTCCGCCAGGACGTGCCGGGCGTCACTGTCGCGGTCGGCGACGCGGGCGGCGTGCGCTGCCCGCCTCCGGCGTGACGCACCTGCACAGTGTGGCGTTGCAGGCTGTCTGGGAAAGTGACCAGCCGTGGGCCCCGACCCCTGCGCCGCTGCGGGCGGGTGTTGGGCCAGGGCGCGCTGCGCGGGCGCTGGTGCGAGGGGTGCCGCACCTCGCGCAGGTGGAGTGGCGCGGGGAGATGGTGGAGGTGTCCTGGAAGCCGCGCGCGTTCCTGCTCAAAAACTTTCTGACAGAGGACGAGGTCACCCACCTCGTCAGCAAGGTGCCTCCCGGCCGCGCCGGCCCCCGCCCCCGCAGCGCTCGCCGAGCGCGTGAGGCGCCTCCCTGAGCGCTGCGCGAGCCTGACGCCGCGCGCCGGCAGGCCAAGCCGACCATGGTGAAGTCCACGGTTGTGGACAACGAGACCGGCAAGAGCATCGACAGCACCGTGCGCACGAGCACAGGCACCTTCTTCGCGCGCCAGGCGCGCGCCCGGCCCCGCGCGCGCCGCAGCAGCCCGCTCCTCGCCCGGGCAGGCTGCGGGCGCTGCTCAGTGCGGCGGCGCCAAGCACGCCGAGCCTGGCCGGCAGGAGGCGGGGTGCGTTCGCAGGCGGCACCGCCAGCGCAGAGTGCCCTGGCCCGGGGGCCGCCCCTGCCGGCGTGTGCGCTATTCGATGCGCCTGTGCCGCCCGCTGCCAGGAGCCCCTGCGCGCTATGGGGCGCCGGCTGCAGTCGCGCCGCTTCGAGCGGGTTCCTCGCCATGCTGCCTCGGGCTCGCTGACGCCTCGGGGGCCGGGCGCAGGCCGACGAGGTGATCACGCGCCTGGAAAAGCGCATCGCCATGGTCACGCACCTGCCCGAAGAGAACGGCGAGGGCCTGCAGATCCTGCACTATGAGAACGGCCAGGCGCGCCCGCGGCCCGCGCCCGCTCGGGCCCGTGCCGCCGCCTGACCGGAGGCCGGCCAGCCGCCTGCCGCAGAGCGGCGTGCATCAGGGGGCGCCGTTCCGAGTAAGCACGCTTTGCGCGCGCGGCCTCGCTGACATTGCGGGCATGTGCTCGCAGAAGTACGAGCCTCACCATGACTTCTTCCATGACCAGGTGTGTGCCTCGCGGGCCTTCCACCCCCGCCATCCCCGTGCTAGAATTTGCACGCAGTCTGCGCCACTGCAAGCCCCCAAATTACGCACCCCGCTGTGCGTGACCAGAGTCGGGGTGGGTGCTGCAGGTCAACGCCAGGCCGGAGAACGGCGGGCAGCGCATCGCCACCGTCCTCATGTACCTGTGCGGCGCCCGCTCTCCCGGCCCCTCTCGCAGCGTGCTGCCGCCTGCCAGGCGTGCGCGCGGCTCGTATCGGCAGCGCGCGGCCTGAGCCGCGGCTGTGTTGGGCGCAGGACCACGCCAGAGGAGGGCGGCGAGACGGTGTTCCCGCAGGCGGCCACGCGCGTGAGCGGCGCGGAGTGGTCTGAGTGCGCGGCAAAGGGTCTGGCTGTCAAGACGCGCCGCGGCGACGCGCTGCTCTTCTACAGGTGCGCGCCCGTGCTCCTGCGGGGCGCGCCTGCGGTGACGGCCCGCGTCGCTGCTCGCGCTGGTAGCCCGTGTGCCCGCCTGTCTGTACCGTCTGCTGGGGGGCTGCTTAAAGCTGCCGGAGTGGCTAGTCTGGTGTGCCAACGGGGGTGCGCCGCGCGGCTGCGCAGCCTGACGCCGAGCGGCGAGGTGGACCACAGCAGCCTGCACGGCAGCTGCCCGACCACGCGGGGCGAGAAATGGAGCGCAACCAAGTGGTGCGTGCGCGCCCCTGCACTGCCTGCGCTTGCCGCGCCCCTGCACTGCCTGCGCTTGCCGCGCCCCTGCACTGCCTGCGCTTGCCGCGCCTTCCGTCGCGCTGCAGCGCGCGCGCGCTGAGCTGCGCCTGCTGCGCAGGATCCATGTTGGCACGTTCGGCGGCGACGCGCAGGCCGCCAAGGCCAAGTGGTGCGCGCACCGCTCGCAGCGCAGTGCTGTTGATGCTTGTGGGGGTCAGCGCGACCGGAATGCGTCTGCCTGCTGTGCAAAGCTTGCTGCGGTGTACAAAGCTTGCTGCGGTGGTGTCAATACGTGCGTCACGGCGCGTCTGCAAGGCTGCATTTTGAATGGCAGCTTGCTTGCTGGAGTGCGTACATGCTGACAAAGGTAGCGGATGCGCACGCATAGAACGATGTTGTATTGCACGCACTGGCGGCACTTTACACCCCTAAGCAGGCGCGGCCGCGCGGCAGGGGCGAGTGCATCGACGGCGACTCACGCTGCGCGGCCTGGGCGGCGGACGGCGAGTGCCAGAAGAACCCGGGCTACATGCTGACCAGCTGCCGGCTGAGCTGCCACACGTGCGGGCCGGCGGCCGCCAAGGCGCGGTGAGGCGCGTGCGGTAGCTACCGGGCCGCGGCGTGGGCGCGCCGCGGAGTGGTCGCCCAGGGCGGCAGCCAGTTTTGGTCCGGCAGGATGGCTGGCAGGGGCTCTGTGCAGCGCCCGCCTCACGTTTCTTACACCGCGCATACAAAAACTGGTATTGGGGTTCCCCAGACCTGCCACATGGCAGACATCGTAGCTAGGCCAAGCAGAACTGCTGTCGAAAGTCGTGTTTGTTGCTGTGTGCCGTTCCGCGAGCGCTGTGTCAAGCAGCAGTGGGTTTCCAGCGCGGTCTGGCTCGCAAAGCCTGCCCTTCCTGTGACTGCAACCTCGTGAAGACGCACTATGCCCGGCATGAGCAGTGCGAGCAGCGCTGCAGCACGATACTGCCACCCAAGAAGAACTCGCAGTGATGACAAAGGCAAGTCTGAAGCACCGCGCGTTCGCGGGGCAGTGCAGTTCTGCATGCGCAGACTGCGCTCTCATGCTTTTATCAGCCCAGACGCACAGGTCAGTTGCGTGCATGCCGCGCGCCATGCAGCCGCCGCACACTGCACCAGTACACAATCCACTAACCCGAACCAAATAGCAGTGGAATACTGGCATGCATGCGTTGCGTTTGTATCGCACAGAGTCCCAAAACTGCGGGGCATGCATTGGCAGAACACCATGCGGCCCGGGACGGGTCAGCGCTCCGGCTCGAAGAACTGGCGGTGCAGCGCGCGCACAACGCGCTGCCCTTCCGCGTCGCTGACGATGAGGGAGATGTTGGTCTTCGACGCGCCCTGGCTCATCATCTTCACGTTCACGCCCTCTCGGCCCAGCACGCGGAACACCTGGGCGCCCGCGTGCACACCCTGGGCCGAGCAGCGCAGGGCCAGGGCGCAGGCGCGCCGGCACGCCTCGCACCGCCTGGGCGAGAGGCCTCCAGCGCGACTCAGTAATGCAGCAATGAGGCGCGCATGAAGAGCGCGGCGGCAGCCAGCGCGCGCGGGCCGGGGACCAGATCTGTGAACACTTCCTCCGCGGCGCGGTGGCGCGCCCCCGGCGGGGCGCGCGCGCCTGCTCTAAGATCTCCGACGTGCGCGCGACGTTGCAGATGAGCGACACGATAGACATGCCGTGCTGGCAGGACACGCGCGCGGTGCCCTCAAACGCGCGCAGCAGCGCGTCCATCTCCTCGTCCATCAGCTCGCGCTCCCACATCTTGCTGCGCGCGCGCGCGTCGCGCGTGAGCGCGGCCCTCATGCAGGCGCAGGGCCCAGCGCCCACACACATGTCATACTCGACCTGCTGGACGCGACCAGCCTGGCGAGCCCTACGTGGCAGGTGCGGCGCGCCGCATGCGCGCCGCACGGACAGGCACAGGCAGGGCCCTGGTGCGGGCGCAGCTGACGAGCAGCGCGCCTGGGGTCCAGCGTCAGCGAGATGGAGATCTCGGACGTGGCCACCACGTCCACGCTCACGCCCTCGTCCCGGAAGATGTCAAACACCTGTGCGCTCGGCGCGTCTTGGACGGCGCGGCCGCGGGCTCAGGCTTCCTCTGCTCATCTCACAGCTACCTGTTGGTTCTGTTGTGGCGGCCAATGTGGGTTGTGCACATGCGTCCATAGCCTGGCTGAGCATGGGCTAGCAGCCTGATCGCATGCGTGCTGCAGCGCTCTTCATGCCGGGCTTTCAAAGGCCGGCTGTATATGCAGGTGGCGGCGCGCTTGCTCCGCAGCCCAAGCAGGCAAATGGGCGGCGGCTGTGGAGCGCCGGCGGCGCGCGCCTGCGCCAGGAACCCGAACTGGCCCAGCATGCGCGTGGACACGATGTCCATGAGCGTCACGTTGGACTTGAGCACGATGGAGGTCATGAGCGCGTCGGCCATGTCGCGCTCGCGCACGATCAGCGTGCCGTCCGCCAGCCTGCTGGGCAGGCCCCGCTCGTCGGGGCGTGCGCCACCCGCGCGGCGGCAGAGCGAGCTCGGCTGGCTGCTGAGGTCCATGTACCTTTCCAGCACGCTGTGAATACCCAGAGTTTCATTGGGCCATGCATGCAGGGAGGCGCCGGCAGACAGGCAGGGTGCACGGGGCCGGGCCACAGGCAAGACCCCCAAGCCACCGAGGGCCCAACATACCCTGCCCTAACCCTACCCCCAAGACACCGGGCGCCCGGGCGCCGCACCGGTTGTACGAGTTTTTCACGCGCACGGCCAGGTCGGCGCCCTGCAGCGCGGGCTGCATGGCGAGCGGGTGCAGTACGGTCGCGCCGAAGAAGGCCAGCTCGGTCGCCTCCTCGTACGTCAGCAGCGGCACGGGCGCCGTGCCGTCCACAATGCGCGGGTCCGACGTCAGCACGCCTGCGTGCGCCCCCCGCCCCGCCCACGCGTCACGACGCGCCCCTCGCGCTGCCGCTCGGCACGCATGCGCGCAGGCGCCTCTTTTGGAGAGCTCAGGACGAGTCCGCCTAGAGCGAGCTCAGACGTGGCCGGGGCGTCCGACGATGCATCCGCTGGGGCGCTGCGCCACAAGATTGCATGGGCTGATGAGATGGCATGGCTGATGAGGCTGATGAGCAACCTGGGTATGAGTGATGTCGCTCTGGATGAAGCACCGCTCATGGCAAAGGTCAGCCGCGCCGGCAGCGCGCACCGTCAACGTCCTTCCAGACCTGCACCTCGGGCACGCCCAGCGCGGCGCCCAGCACGGTCGCCGTCAGGTCGCTGCCGCCGCGGCCCAGCGTCGTGATGGCGCCTGCAGCGCCATAGCCACGCATATCAGCCTCAGCCATTGAGCAAGTGGGGTGAGATGCGCTGCACAGGCACCCGGTTCAATAGGAGCATGATGTGTAATGACCCCTGCGTGCACCCAGCACACCTGCCCTGCCAGCGCACACAGTACTGGCTGATCTGATGGTACGGCACGCACAGGTCTCCCGGACTGCCTCCACGGACATGGCACCCGCGCCGCTGCGGCTGACTTAGACTCACGACCATGGTGCGAGGCGCGCCGGTGGACAGGCCGCGGCCCAGGAAGCCCGTCACGATGGGCAGCGCGCACGGCTCGCCAGGCGGCGGCGCAAGCGCGGCGCGCACCGCCGGCAGCGCGGCGTCGTACGCCACCTCGGCCGCGCCAAAGTCGTCAGAGGTGGCCAGGTTGAAGCGCGCGGCAAAGGCGTCGTGCTGGCGCGCGGGCACGCCGCGCGCGCGCAGGTGCGCCGCGAAGATCCGCGTCGACAGCCGCTCGCCGAAGGACACCAGGCTGTCGCGCGCGCGTGGCGTCAGCTCCTGCGCGCCCCGGGCCGGCGTGTCGGGGGTCTCTGCATCAGGGGGGGCTGCTTCTGGCGCTCGCGAGGCGCGGCCTGCGCATGTGGCTCTCTGCCATGATGGGTTGCAGCAGGGCATGGTGGCGTGCACCAGATCGTACACAGTGAGGCGGGTATTTATAGCAGGTGAGCGGGCGCATGCGCTGTGCGCTGTGAGAGGGTGCACGGCCGCTGGCGGCAACCACCCTGCACACGCCCTCAGACAGGGGTGACATGCAGGCACTGCGATTCCACCTGAAAAGGGCAGCACGTGTGAGGCAGGCGCGCGGCCGCGCGACGGCTCCGCCGTTGAGCAGCTGCTGCGCCTTGCCGGGAAAACCGCCACTGTGTGGGGTACAGATCCATGGTATGGGCGTGCTGGCATGAGTGGGCGTCCACGCATGGCGCGTGGTGGGGACAACACGGGGTTCCCGCATGCTGTCCTGCGGTGGGTGGCCGTCATGCAGCAAAGTGGAGGAGGGACTGTGCCAGTGTGAATACAATGCCAGTGGGCAGCTGCGGCAGCCCGCCCAGCAGCACCTCTGCCTCGTACAGGCGAGGTGCGTCCATGGACGTGCATGTGCAGGCCAACACGCAGTTATCGTGTGTGCGGCAGCAGCGGGGCGGCCGCGCCTGCATGATGGCAATGCCAATGAGCAGCTGCTGCAGCTCGCCCAGCAGCGCCTCCACCTCCGCATGCGCGTCCTCGCCCACGCCCAGCTCGTCCGCGGCCTGCCGGTGCAGCTCCTTGACCGCGCGCAGCGGCGCCAGGCTCGGCACGCCCGCAGGCCGCCCCTTCACCGCCTCCGCGCCCGCTTGCAGCAGCAGGTTGGTGGTCTGCGCGGCGCGCGCGCGGGTGTCACCGTCAGGCGTATGACGGGCGGGTGCACACGGTGGCAGGCGCGTGACCGAGGCCGAATGGGCAGGGCCGCCGGGCTGCCTGGTCTGGCAGCGGCGGGGCCCGCGCAGCGGCGGCGCACCTTGCCCATCGCGGACAACACGACGCAGGGCAGCTCGTCGGTGAAGCCGCAGACGATGGCGGCGACCTCGCGCATGCGCGCCGCGTCCGCCACCGACGACCCGCCGAACTTCATCACCACCGTCACCTGCACAGTGCAGGAGCTCAGCAGGGCCCCGCGGGAGGCACCAACACATGGCCAGCTTGCCTGGCATACGCGCGCCTCGCAGCGGTTGGCGCCCGGCGCCACCAGCGCGGGCGCGTCCAGCGCCGGCGCACTCACGCGGCGCGCCCCCCGCCTCCGCTGCGGCGGCTGCTGCGGCGGCTGCGGCTGGCAGGCCCTGACGCGCAGCGCGGCAGGGCCGGTGGGCGCCCGCCGGCCGCGGCATTCGCCCGCAAGCGCCGGCGGCTGCCGGGCCTGGGGCGGTGTGGGGCGCGTGGGGGGCAGGTGCGGGTGCAGCAGGCTCATCGCCTGCCCCTTGGGGCTGCGGCAAGCCCCCCGGCGCGGCCAAGCCCGCCGGCAGCCAAGAGGGCAGCTGTGTGTCCTTTGCTGTTCGGTACGTGCTTGAGACACTAATGAGATGCCAACCAGCGACGTACCAATAGGCAAGCGCGCTCCCCGCACGCCGAGATCACGCCAGACAGCTCGATTGAAGTTGCCGAGGTGGGAGCAGGGTCATCAGGCCCTAAAGTCTGCCCAATGCAAAGTTGAGTTTGAAGGCCAGAGGGATACGAAGAGGAGGAGGAGGGCAGCAGCAGCTCGTTCTGCAAAACACATCTGACATCAGAAGACAAGCGCTAACAAGGAACAGCAAGGCGGCCATCCGACGCGCCAATCACCACTTGGCCAGCGCCTGCGGAGCGCCCCGGGAGGCTCGCCGGGCCGCGGCTGAGGCACGCTGAGGGGCGGCGGCGCCGCGGAGGCCGGCTGGCAGCCGGCGGGCGGGCCGATGGCGCAGCGCGAGGAGGAGGACTACCCCGACGAGCTTGAGGAGCGCCTGGTGAACGAGGAGTACAAGATATGGAAGAAGAACACGCCCTTCCTGTACGGTGCGCCACGCGGGCGGCCCGCCCCTCCGGCCCGGCGTTGCCGGCGCGCAGCGGCGCACGGGCCTGACGCCGGCGCCGCGCTCGCAGACCTGGTCATCACGCACGCGCTGGAGTGGCCCAGCCTCACAGTGCAGTGGCTGCCGGTGCGCCGCCCGGCCCTTTGGCCCGAGCCCGCCGCGCGGCCGCGCGCCGCCGCGGCGGCGCGCGAGCGCGGCGTGGTGCGCTGCAGGACAAGGCGGAGGACGGGGCGGGGCAGCTGACGAAGCAGCGGCTGGTGCTGGGCACGCACACGAGCGAGGGCGAGCAGAACTACCTGATGCTGGCGGAGGTCGCGCTGCCGGCCGCCGACTGCGAGGCCGAGGCGCGCGGCT
>JAABUV010002013.1_pt1 | contig 28416 bp, 28 predicted proteins | sample 5559971 | NCBI WGS metagenome assembly JAABUV01 (sample SAMN10711881, study PRJNA513362) | rock metagenome | isolation source: Antarctica rocks | place: Antarctica: Victoria Land, Knobhead nord | collected 2015-12-19
ACTCGTACGCTGACCTCTCACTGGGGCCTCCCACATCTGTGGCTCTACCGGCCAGGACCACCCTCGCCTGCAACCCACGATTACATGTGAGCGAGGCCCCAGCCACGACCCCCATATCGTCTAAGCCGGACGGTTTCCGGCAGTCACGCGAACGGTAACCAACCTGATGCCAATGGCATCACTAGCACCGGAGTGTCGGCGCCCAGCTCACGGTGCGCTGAACGCGTAGAGGCGATGACTGGTGACTAGTAGTACTTTGTTAGGTTCGCAGGTGATAGTGGCAGGTGGGGCAGACGCCGATCCAGTACGCGAGGAACTGCTGGAGGTTGGCCAGCAGGGCGTAGAGGGTCAGGGCTGCCCATCGGCTTTTGGGTTGGTGAGGCGGATCCAGGTCAGGAAGACGTGGGCGGCGGTGGCCAGGGTGGCGTGGTGGTGCCAGCCGGTCCAGCTGCGACCTTCGAAATGGTCAAGTCCGAGACCGGTTTTCAGTTCGCGGTAGTCGTGTTCGATCCGCCAGCGGATCTTCGCCAGGCGCACCATGGTGGGGATCTGGGTGTCGGCGGGCAGGTTGGAGATCCAGTAGTCGGTGGGTTCGGTTCTACCGGCAGGCCATTCGGCGAGGAGCCACTGCAGCGGCAGGGACCCGTCGTCGGCTCGGGCAATGTCACGGTTGGCGGTTAGAGCGTGTCTGGTATTTCATCGGAGATGCAGCACGCTGGCCGCCAAGTGCACGCCGCCGAGGAATGTCAGGGCGTGTTTGTCGTACCTGGTGGCGATGCCGCGCCACTGCTTGAGCCGGGCGTATCCACGTTCCACGGCGTTGCGCAGCTTGTAGTTGTCGGCGTCAAAGCCTGGTGGTCGCCCACCGCGTGATCCCTTCGCCTTCCGCTGCGACTGCTGGTCCGTTCGCTGGGGAATGGTGTTTCCGATCCTTCTACGCCGCAACTCTTTACGAGTCGAGGGATGTGAGTAGGCCCGGTCCGCCAACACCCGGAAACGCCGACCACTCCCACGCGGCTGCTGCCGTCGGTGCAGGTCGAGCAACGGCACCAACTGCGGATTGTCGCCGGACTGACCCGGGGTCAGGATCACCGTGACCGGGCAGCACCGCTGGTCGGTCAGTGTGTGAATCTTGGTGGACAGACCGCCTCGGGATCGCCCTAGTGCGTGGTCAGCCGGTTCGACCGGCAGATTCGTGTAGTTCGACGGTGCCCCCTGTGCCCTCGCAGGTCGTCGAGACGACCTCCGGGGCGATGGTCTTGCGGGCGCCGGCGGCATGCTGGTGCGCCCGTACCACGGTGGAGTCAACCGACAACAGCTGGACAACGGCGTCAGTCTCGGCGGCGCCGAGGAACCCGGCCGACTTCGCAGCGGTCAGGATCCGGTCGTAGGTCCCGTCGGTTGACCAGCGGAAATGCCGAGCCCACACGGTCTGCCAACGGCCGAGTTCCAGCGGCAGATCCCGCCAAGGCGACCCGGTGCGGTAACGCCAGCAGATCGCCTCCAATACGTTTCGGTGATCGTTCCACGGTCGGCCACGTCGCCTCCCGTTGGCCGGCAACAACGGCTCAACCACAGCCCAGAACTCATCCGAGATCACACCGCCACGCGCCATCTAAAGATCATCAACCGTGCGAGCCACCGAAATTAGTAGACACGCTCTAGTACTACAGTCGTACTTAGGGTTGGTGTCCGCGGGTTCGGTAGTGGCATTGGCGGGCGCGTTGTTGGTGGCGGCGGCGCCAGTTGATCGGGTGAGTGTGGCGTCCGGGTCCAGGGGATCGATCCAGATCAGATAGATCAGGAGTCGCCGAATTTCTGGGACGGTGAGGGCGATGAGGGTGCCGTTTCCTGGTTCGGGGCCCCCTTTTTTGACCGGGTGACGGTTAGGAATGCGTGGGCCAGCATGGATAGGGTGATGTGTCGGTACCAGCCGGTGTATTGGCGGACCTGGTAGTGGTACAGGCCGGTCTGGCCTTTGGAGGTTTGGAAGGTTTCTTCGATGGCGGGGCGGGTTCCGGCGACGGTGACCAGTTCGGTCAGGCTGGTGCGGGCGGGTGCGTGGCACAGGTAGTAGGCCAGGTCGGTGGGGTCGGGAATGCTGCGGCGGGCCAGCAGCCAATAGTTGGAGTCGGGGAAGTTGATGCCGTGGATGGGGGTTCTGGCCCAGTCGTAGAGTCGGTCCCCTTTGGCTCCTTTGCCCGCTGATCGCCGCCGCCAGGCCTGCGCCGGCAGGGCGGCGATCAACGCATCGGCCCGGAGTTCCTGGCCCTCCCGCGGGCCGGCGGCGATGACATGCTGATTGACCGGAACCGCGAGAACGGAGGACAGGCCGAGTTCTTCGATCTTCACGCGGAGCTTGGAGTGCTGTCCGTAGACTTCGTCGCCGGTGACCCAGCGGGCCGGCACCCCGTTGGTGACCGCGCGTTGCAGCATCACCATGGCCTGCTCGGGTTTGGTGGCAAAAGTGACGTCCTCGCCGATCCCGGCGGCGGCGCAGCGGTCGGGGTCCTGTGTCCATGCCTTGGGCAGGTACAACTCTCGATCCAGGAACGCCCGCCCGGCTGGGGTGGCGTAGGTCAGGAACACCCCGATCTGGCAGTTCTCGATCCGCCCCGCCGTACCGGAATACTGCCGGGAGACACCAGCCGATCGGGTGCCCTTCTTCAAAAAACCGGTTTCGTCGATGATCAACACACCGTTCGGATCGCCCAACTTGGCCACCACGTAGGTCTGCAGATCATCACGAACCAGACCCGGATCCCAATCGGTGGTCGAGAGCAGCCGCTGCATCCCGTCCGGGGTGGCATCCCCAGCCCGCTCCGACAGCGTCCAAGAGTTCTTCCGTTCCTCACCCGACAGCAACCCCCGCACATACGCCAACGCATGCTCACGAGGCTCCGACCTGGCAAAACGTCGCCCGATCAAGGAATGCAGATCCGCCAACCCGTCCGCCCACTCCTGCACCTGCGCCACACAAAGATCATTACCCATCACCGCAGGATCGGCCCAACAATCAACTCACCTGCGAAGACACGCCGACAACATCAAAATAAACGCGGCTGTAGTACTAGTCAGTGTTCGTTGATCCAGCTGTCGGGCGCATCCTCGACGTCAACATCGAGAGTCGCGACGATGCGGGCGACAGTCATGTAGTGGCCGACGAGCACGACTACGGTCGCCAACTGGCGATCGGTCAGGACCGTGCGCGCCGCGGCCGTCACCGAGTCAGGGACAGCAGGCGAGGCGGTGAGCTTGTCGACGAGGTCGAGAACCACACGCAGCTCCTCGGGCAGGACCTTGTCGCCCGCTCCGCGTTCGATCGCCGTGATCTGCTCGCTGGTCCACCCGTGGCGCTGCGCCTGCCCGAGGTGGTGGAACCGCTCGTAGGCGCTGTTCTGCAGCGAGGCGACGCGCAGGATGATCGCTTCGCGCCAAGCGGGGTCCAGGTCGGCTGCCCGCAGCGCGTTGGCCGTGGCGGGCAGCTGACCAGCCAGGCGCTGGTCGAGCAGCAGTAGCGCGCGGGTTAGGTTGGAGGGGAACCGGTCGTACTGGGCGCGCTGCCAGTCCTGCATGTGGTCGAGCTCGACCAGTGGCACAGGACCCATCACTGGCCGGTCCGCGACGTCGTCTTTTGGCCCAGGAAGGCCGCGATGTGCGACGTGACGTCGTCGGGTCGCTCCAACGGCGCCAGGTGGGCAGCGTCGGCCACGACGTTCAGCTCGGCACCAGCGATGGCATCGCGCAGTGTCCTGGCGGCCGAGACCGGTGAGCTGGAGTCGTGCTCGCCGACCAGCACGAGGGTGGGGGCAGTGACCTCGGGCAGCCGCCCGAGCACGTCGAAGTCGGCGATCATCTCCCACAGGGCCGCGTGAACGTTCTGGTCCACGCCGAGCAGGGTCTTGGTGGCGCGGTCGATCAGCTCGGGCCGCTGTCGGCGGGTCTCCGGCATGAACGCCGTGCTCGAACAGCCCGTCGAGCACGGCGCTCATGCCCGCCCTGCGGGCGGTCTCGGCGCGCAGGCGCATTGCGTCCTGTCCCGTCGATGTGAAACGAGCGGCAGTGTCGATAAGGACCAGCGAACTCACCGCTGCCGGGTTCTCGAGCGGCCATGCCGACAGTGTGCGGCACCAAGTCGCTCGGCCGGGTAGGTCTGTCCGACCCGGGGACGCCTCCGCCCAGGGTTGAGGCCGCCGCTTCACCGTTTCCGGCGGGCTGATTTACTGCTGCATATGAGCACATCGACACGCGTTATGCAGGTTGCCGGGCCTGGTGCCGGCCTTGAGCTGGTCGAGCGCCAGCTCGGCCAGCCTGGCCGCGGCGAGGTCCTGGTCCGGGTGGAGGCGTGCGGGGTCTGCCACTCCGACGCCTTCACCATCGACTACGGCATGCCTGGCCTTCAGTATCCGCGGGTGCCCGGGCACGAGATCGCCGGCCGGATCGAGGCCGTCGGGAAGGACGTGTTCCCGTGGGAGGTCGGCCAGCGCGTCGGCGTCGGCTGGTTCGGCGGCAACTGCGGCCACTGCGACCCGTGCCGCCGCGGGGACATGATCAGCTGCGTCAACGGCCGGGTGCCCGGCATCGCCTATGACGGCGGGTACGCCGACCACGTGATCGTGCCCCAGAGCGCGCTGGCGTCCATCCCGGACGAGCTGTCCGCCGAGGACGCGGCCCCGCTGCTGTGCGCGGGGATCACCACGTTCAACGCTCTGCGCGACAGCGGCGCCCGACCCGGTGACCTGGTTGCGGTCCTGGGCATCGGGGGCCTTGGGCACCTCGCCGTCCAGTTCGCCCGGCGGATGGGCTTTGAGACCGTCGCCATCGCCCGCGGCACCGACAAGCGCGAGCAGGCCCTGGCGCTCGGCGCGCACCACTACCTTGACTCCACCACCACCGACGTCGCCGACGCCCTGCAGGCGCTCGGCGGAGCCACGACCATCCTCGCCACGGTCACCGTGCCCGACGCCATGAGCGCCGCCGTCGGCGGCCTGCGCCCACGAGGCCGGATGATCGTCGTCGGCGCGTCCGCCAACCCCATGCAGATCCCGCCGTTCGCGCTCATCCCCGGCAGCACCGGTGTCATCGGGCACGCCGCCGGGACCTCCAAGGACTCCGAGGACACCCTGCGGTTCAGCATCCTGCAGAACGTCCACCCAACCATCGAGACCTACCCCCTCGAGCAAGCCGCCGAGGGCTACGCGCGCATGATGAGCGGCGACGCCCGCTTCCGGGTGGTCCTGACCACCGGCACGTAGAAGGGCCCGCCGGCTCGCGCGGCCGATCAGGGTGTGCTGAGCGTGGACCTGTCCCGGCTCACCGTCGCCAGACGGAAATGATTGGCAGTCTCCTGGCCTGGTCTGGCTCCGGCTAACGGTCCTGGTTCGCTAACGATGGTGCTCTCCATCGGTCAACGCACCACCCTGCGACATGACCTGGATTGCTACTGGGGGTCTCCTTAGCAGTGGAACGAATCTGGTCCCTTCCGTTGGCAGATGCCGTCAAGCGGCCGGTGAGCGGAGCGGGCGGTGTCCTTCGCGGCGCAGTTCTGTCTCGAGGTCGAAGGAGTAGGTGCCGTAGAAGTTGATGTGGTCGTGCTGCGTGGGTGTCACGTGCGCTGCGTCTTCGTCGGTGAGGCGGTAGCCGTCGGCACGGAGGGCGTCGAGCGCGTCGCCGAGGTAGGTCGTGGTCCACAGCATGGCGGCGTTGGTGACCAGAGTGAGGCAGAGCGCCTGCTCGACTTGGTCATCGAGGTGCCGCCGCCGGACGTGGCCTTGGTGAGCGAAGAACGGGCGCCGGAGACAGACACGTCGTCGGACCATGCCTGACCGTAGGCGGTTCGGGTGTAGCCGGCGGTGGGGTGCCGGCCGTCCGAGATGATCAGTTGCGCCAGCTGCTGGCTGCTGGCCGTGCTCGTCTGACTTGTCGATGACGGCGGCGGTGGGTGGCCGGCGGAATGAGGGGCGAAAGATCCGAGCAACTGCCGGCCGCCGGCGAACACGAGGGCTGCGAGGGCAAGGCCGAGTGCAGCTTTGGTGCGCAGACGCGTCATCGTTGGTCAATCGCCATGAGGTGGCTGAGCGGTTCGGCGAGGAATTCCTGCGGTTGCGTCTTGCGGCGCTGCGCTGCGGCGTAGACGGCCGAGTCCGCGATGTCGACAACGGGCATGCCGTCGGCGTGGATGTACGGCTCGGTCAGCACCACCCAGCCGACCAACATGCCGTCGGGCCGGAGCGAATTGACTTTGCCTCCCGGCCGCAGCGCGCAGGTCGCCAGTTCTTCCATGCCTTGACGCGCGATCTCGTCCATCTCATCGCCGCCGTCCCACTGGTACTCCCTGTGCTCCGCTTTCGGCGGCGGAGCTGCCTCGTCGAGCTGCGCAACCGGCGGTGGTGGTGAGACAACCGCGGTGGGCGGCTGAGCTGCTGCCTGCGGCTCGAACTCGGTCGGATCGGTGTCCTGGCTCTCGTCGACCGGTTCGGCGGTGTCCACGACGTAGGGGAGCGCTTGACTGGGCCACAGCGCGGCCACCGCGGATCGCTCGCTCAACCCGGACGGCTCCGCCACCCGGCCGGCCGGGAAGGCCCTGGCCGCGCGGCGGCTGTACCGCTTGACCTGACCGCGGCTGTAGCCGACGTGCTGCTCGCGGGGTGCGGCGATCGCTGCCAGTAACTGCTGGCCCTGGTCCAACGATCCGTGCACCAGGGTGACGGCGCCCTGAAGCACTTCGTCGGCATCACCTTGGTGCTCGAACAGGCCGATGTGGATCGGTTGCGCCAAGGTGGCCTCACCCTGAATGGCCAGGACGCCGGTCGCCGGAAGGCCGATGCCCGATTCCACGACCCTGGCTTGCCACCACGCCTCGCGCAGTGGTTTGTCCAGGGTGCGGGTCCGGTGCCAGACGCTGCCGTCCGGTCGGTGGGTGACAGCGCCGGCAGGCAGCGCGATGGAACCGATCACGGTGATGCCAGCGGGGCCGATGACGATGTGGTCGATGGAGTACGAGTCATCAACCGACCCGGGGATGAGCCGGTCGTGGAGCACCTGGTGCCCTGTTGGAAGAAGGCCCAGCGTGCTCGCGGTAGCCAGTTCGGCGCTGCGGATGTCGTGCCAGCGGGCCAGGTCCACTCGACGATGCGATCGGGTGGACCACCATTCGGCGACCTGGTCGACGATGTCCCGGATCCAACCTCCGGCGCCGGCGCGCAGCACAACCACGGTCAGGCCGGCGCAGTAGGAGATCCACACACCGGCGTGCCATTGGAACCTGTAGGCGGCGGCTGCGACCGCGGTGACGACCACCAGAGCCAGGGCAGTGGTGAACCATGGCCGGCCGCGGCTGGTCCGGTGCGCCAGGACTGCCACCAGCAGCGCGTAGAGGCCAAGGCCGGCCAGCCGGCCGGCGTAGTCCAGACCCATCTCCGGGGTGACCGCGGCGAACAGCCACGTCAACAGGGGGGTCATCAACAACCAGAAGGCCACTACCGCGCCGGTGAACACGAATCGGGGAGCGACTCGCAGCAGCACGAATACCGCTGTTGCGCCGGCGCCGATGGCCAGGGTCAACGGCCAGCCGAATTTTGCCGGTCCATGGGCGATGTACCCGGCTGCGAATCCGAATCCGACCGCGCCGGCGAGGTCGAGCAGAATCCGCAGCGGTCTGGGCATAGCCTCCCGGCGTTGCGCCGCGGTTAGCCGGCGGGGGCGCGGCCGGGGAGCGGACCTTTTGGAGGAGTTCATCAGCTGCCCTTCGATCATCACAACCATATGTTACATGCAACCATTGCAGTAGTTGGTTAGGAGCGATAAGCCTAGGCGGCGGCGGCCCAGTAGCGGCTGGCCCAGGAATCGATGTCGCTGCTGCTGGTGAACTTGACCCGAACATTCAGCCCGGTGTCCGGGGCTTCCAGAATTGCCAGCTGACCGTCGATGTAGCCGAGGCTGACCGCCACGTGGTGCACACCTCCGGCGGCGGCGCCGTAGGTGATCAGATCGCCTGCCAATGCCTGTGACAAATCGACGTGGACGCCGCCCTGTGCCTGGCCACCTGAGTTGCCCTGGGAGATCTGCAGCGAAGGGGTCATGTGGAACAGCACCGACCAGGACAGTCCCGAGCAGTCGTAGCCGGTCAGGCCCAGGCAGCTGGCGCGGGCGCAGCCGTTGTCCGGCCCGCCGGGGTTCGCGCTGCCCAGACCGCCGCCGCCGTAGACGTACGGCAACCCGACGGCGTTGGAAAACGCCCACGCCAGGCCGGCGGCGACCTGGGCGTTGGGTGCGTTGACCACCTTGCCGCGCAAGGCAGGTGCGATGTCGGGCAGGTTGGGGATGGTGACCGCCGCACCTTTGATGATGACCGCAGCACCGACTGCACCGACTGCACCGGCGGCAGCACCGATCGACTGACCGCCGCCGGTGCTGCCGAAATACTTTTGGAACATGAAGAAGAAATTGCGGTTGCCGTAGCTGCTGCACTGATCACCGGTACCTGGATAGGCGGCCAATGATGCTGCGTTCGGCTGATACGGGGTGTAGACGTACAGGGAAGCGGTGGCCACGTTCGCGATGTTCACCGAGCTGCCGCCGCAACCGGTTTCGGCGACGTTCCACAGGATCCACGATGGTCCGACCATGTACGACGGAGTATTCGGCTGATCGGATTTGTATTTGCCCGCCGGGATGTCGACCTTGAGGTTGGCCCAGGTGTTGGACATTCCCTGCAGCTGATTGACGAATCCCTTGTGGGCGGGGTCGCAGTTCGCCGAACCACCAGGGCCGGTGTCAGGGCAGTTCCACCCCCAGGCGGCATCGTAGTTGCTCTCGCTGGGCTGTACTCGGTCCAGCCCTTGGCTTTCCAGCTGCAGCTTCGCCAGCATGATCTGAGGGTTCACCCCACAGGCCTGTGAGGCGTCATAGATGGCCCGGCCGGCGGACACCTTGGTGCCGGCCGGTATCGCTGCGCAATGGTCGGTGGACGCTCGCGGTGGATAGGTCAGCTTCAGGTTCTTCAAACACCATTGGTTGGAATTTCCGCAGGGCGCGTCCTGGGCGGCGATGAACTGGTCGATCTGATCAGCTGTCATCGCTTTGGTGTTGTAGAACACGGCGTCACTGACGATGTTGCCGGCGTTCCAGCCGGCGCCCGATGGGCCGCACGACGACGGAGCCGCGCCCAGCGGCGCGGACGGTACCGGTGCTGACTTTCCTGTCCACTGGGGTTTGTCCTGCGAGGTGTCCCGCGGCGCCGCTCCTGTCCTCGTCGACGACTGGGTGCTGGTAGCAGCGCCGGACGTTGCGGGTTTGCCGACGGTGACGCCGTTGAGCAGGGTGTTGATCGTGGCGGTGGCGGCAACCAGTTGCACGGCGCCCGATGAGCCAGCGCCGCCGGCCGGTGGGCATCCGACACTGCCGCTTATCGCGCCTGGGATGACGCCGCCGCCGTTGCTGCCCTGTTTGTCGTCGCTGAAGGCCACGACCGTGCCGAAGACCGCAGCGACCAGGAGGATGCCGGCCAGGACGGTGCTCATGCTGCTGCCAGCGGTAGCCAGCAGGATCTTCTTTCCGTGCTTCTTGCCGTATTTGCGGAGCAGGTCAGTTGGGTCGGTCATCGGCTGCTCCGGTCATCGCGCTGATCTTCCAACTGTCACCCTTGCCCGAGGTCACGACGCTGACCAGGTAGAACCCGCTGGTGGTCTCCGGTTTCCTCTGGAGCTTCTCGGTAGTGACGGTGACCTTCACCTTCCACACGACTGAAATCGGCGTGACCGATTGGGCGCCGGTGACCGCAGCCTTTGCGACGCTCACACTGCGGTGCTTTTTCATGTCCTCCACCGATGCCGGAGTGGGCGTTAACCACAGTTGCAATGCCTGGTCGTCACGGACCGCCAGGTAGTCGGTGAGTTTGCGCGCTCGGGCTGGGAAGTCGTCGTCGAAATCGATGGTCATCACTCCGGACAGCCAGCTGGCCGCGACCTTGCCTGCCTGATCGAGTTGCGCGGCCGGCAGCGGCATTCCGAGCTGCCCGGCCGAGGCTCCGCCGTTGCTGCTGCGGTCGGCGCGGCTGGTGGTGGTGGCTGGTTCAGTTTTGGTCCGGGTCGGCGCGGCTCCGGCGGGCTGCACCAGGGCGTAGCTGATCGGTGCGGTCGTCGTTGTTGATGAGCCCCCGACGCCGGCGGCGATTGTGCCCGCCCCGCCACCGGCGGTGCTCACCAGGATGAACGCCACTGCGGCGCCCACCACGGCGGTCACCGCCGCTGCAACGGTGACTCGCGTCCGCAGTGACCAGTTCGCTGTTGGATCGGGCAGTTCACTCATCGCTATTGCTCCCCGGTCCGTCCTGCCTTGTCCGCAGTGGCTGCAGCAGCTGCGGCGCGTTCGCGGGGCCGATCGGCCACGATCCGAGCCCGCCGCGCAGTGCTGGCCGCCCGGGCCGGAACAGACCTACTGGGAATCGGTGCGAGGTCCTCACTGGGCTGCGTCTCCGGCCGGTAGGGCGCGGCCGAGCGCATCGGCGTGGTGCGTTCGGGCGGCGCCGGGGTGATACGCCTTCCGCCGCGGCGGCGGACCGGGACAGCGGCCGGTAACGGAGCCGGCTCGGGTTGTCTGTCCTGCTGCTGTTCCGGAGGCGGTGCCGGGGGCAGTGTCTCGGCGCCGCGCAGGATCGCCTGATCCCGCCGACGGTGATGCTTGCCGGCGGTGGGACCAGCGGACCGGCGGCGGTTGCGGTCAACATAGACCGGGGCCTGACCTTCGTAGTGGTCGAAGTTCTGCGCGGTGCCGGTGAACCGGCTCGGCTTCACCGTGGCGGCCATCCGGATGTCCTCATCCCGGCCGGTGAGCTTTTCGGTTCGGGCCTGCGCCTGCTTTTGTTCGCTGCGGACTTCCTGGGCCACGGTGCTGGCCTTGCCCTGCTCGGTTCGGGCGAACCTGCGGTTGCCCTGGCGCTCGTAGGTCGTCGCGCGCATCCCGGTTGCCAGGTGGGTCTCGTGCGAGGCGTCGCGTTCGGCGACGAACCGGTTGTTGGCTTTGGATCCGGTTCGGGCGCCGGTGAGAGCCGCGGCGATCCGGGTGCGCCGCTGCTGACCGGTGGACATCGGTGCGCCGGCTTCTGCGGCCCGATTAATGCGGTCCCGGGCCACCTCGACACCGACGCGGCTGCCGGCGTAGCCACGACGGATCCGGGTTGGGCTGTGCGCAGCGCCGGCCGCGGTCTTCCTGCCGTATCGGGTGGCGGTGGTACTGCCCTTGCGGGCGGTTTTCCTGCTGGTACCGATCAGTTTGGCCGCTGCGGAATCTTCGGTGCCTTCCATCGCTGAGCTGCCCTGGCCGACCCGGACCACCCCGAGGGTGTCCATCAGCGGCTTGCGCAGCAGTACCGCAGCCACGCCGACGCCGACCATCAGCCCGACCTTCGCAGCCCAGCCCAAGGTCATGGACTGGATGACGCCGAAGACGACGACCAGAACCGACAGCAGCAGGCCGGCCATGATCCGCTTCAGGCCGTTCTGCAGGATCTGGGTGGCCAGCCCTTCGACCAAACGCCGGCCCCAGGTCGGCTGAATCCCCAGCAGCAGCAAGAATTCTGCCAGGAACAGCAGCATGTACAGGACCAGGTCGAAGGTGATGATCACGGCCGCGAACAGGAAGATGATGGCGCCCAGGCTGATGGTGGAAATCATGCTGGTGAACCCGGCCAGCATCCGCTGCTCAGGTTTGTCACCCGACCACACCGACCGGTACCCCCAGCCGTTGGAGTTGGTGACCGACCGGTCGTCGTTGTTGGCGCCGCCGTCGGGGTTTCCCTCCGGACCGACGCACCAGTGAGCGCTGGTACATGTCCAGTTCTCCACCATGTACCAGTTCAGGGCGTACGCGTTGATGAACGAACCGGCCAGCACCGACGACGCAGGTATTTGTGCGGCGTTGGGCTCAGAGTCCATCTGGTTGCAGATGGACACCTTCGGATCCAACACGCAGGCCTGGGAGTACAGCTGTTGGTAGCGGGCATCTCTGGTGCCGTTGTACCAGCTGCCCGGGGTGTCACTGGGCTGCGGATTGGTCTGCATGACGATCGGTTTGCCACTGGACTCGCCCCACTGCCCCGCCGCCCAGGGTTGGAACACCAGCACCCGCCACATCATGTCCGAGGCGATCCGCTGGGCACCGTTGGGCTGGTTGCGGATCTGCTTGTAGACGGCCCCGATGTGCGGATCGGTGGCCTCCATCGAATTGGACCCGCCCGAGAAGGACAGGTTCGTCACGTCAGAGATCGTCTTGTCCATCTTGGATGCCACCGCCGACGGTTTGACCACGAACAGCAGCAACGCGGTCACTGCGACGACCATCCACACGACGCCGCCCAGGCCGAGGCTGAACCGGCGGCGCACCAACGTCAGCCACATCACGGTGGCCACACCAAACAGGATCACCGCGCCCAGCAGGTACTTGACCAACCCGTTCCAGTAGCTGTGCACCACCTCGTCGAGAGGGCCGTTGAGCGGGTTAAGGATGCCGGGGCTGGTCGCCCACTGGTACGTGGAGATGGCGAGCCGCGCACCGACCTTGGAGATGGAAAAGATGGTGTTGGCCAGAAAGTTTCCGACCACCTTGGTGATCGGAAAGCAGGAGTTGTCGTCGGAGTCCTGGCTCCCGTAGTCCACCGACCACAACGCGCCGGCGGTGCCGAGCTTCTCGTAGTCGGTGTGGCCGGTGTCTGCGATGGCCGCGTCGATGTTGGGGTAGGAGCCAGGCAGCGGATCGGAGAAGGTGCCGTTGGGACCGGTCTGGTCGATCAGCCCGTCGACGCCGGTCCGTACCCCGTCCGGCCCCCAGGTGTTGGACTTGGGACCGTCGATGCAGACGCTGGCGTTTGCGGTGGCCGGGCTGGAGAGAACCACCACCCCCATGGCCAGCAGCCCCAGCATCACCACACCGGTGATTTGCTGCACTCGACGCCGCCACCGACCGCTGCGCCGGCGAGGTCGGCGGGTGACCGACGGAGCAGCACCGGTGGTTGCATGGGTGGTGTCATCGGTCAGTACCCGGGCGATCACCGCCGTGCTCGGCCGAGGCGGCAGGGTCGATGCGGGGCGGGTCACTGCGAGCCCTGTTGCGCGGCGACCAGGTCCTTGTCGTGAACCTGGGGCGCGAGGTTCTCGGCCTTGTCCAGAGCGGCGGCCGGCGGCGACCAGGTGACGCCGAATTCCTCGGCAAGGGCATCCTGGACGTCCTGCAAAGTGATGGTGGCGCGTGCGTCGGAGTTGGTCTCAAATGCCAGTTGCGCGCTGCGCAGGTAGTAGTCCGTGGCGATCTGCTCGACGCGGTTGTCCACGTCACGCATCCAGCATTCGCCGGTCTGCTGTGAGGTGATCAGCTGCCGCAGCTCACGGTCCTCGGTGTCCAGTTGCGGATTGAGGGTGGCCAGAACTCGGCCGGCCTCCGGGTCGCTGTTGGTTTTGAAGCCGAAGTAGGTGGTGACGTTGTTCATCACCCGGTTGTCGCCCTCCCCGCCGACCAGGTCCCCCAGTTCCTGGCTGGCCAGACCCACCACGCCGTTCTTGGACCGCAGCATCTTGATGCAACTGTTGATCATGGTGCGCCCGGGTGTGTTGGACAGCATGTGCGCCTCTTCGACCATCAATGCCTTCGGATAGTCCTCGTCGATCGTCAGCAATGCGTTGGAGGCCCGGCGGGTGATCAGCGTCAGGATCAGTCGGGACAGCCGCTGGGTAGCGTCCATTTCATCTGACGAGATGTCATCGGAACTCAATTCCAGGCCGTGGGTGACGATGAATACCGCCTCACCGGGCTGGCCGATCATCTGTGCGCCGCGCTGCTGCCCCGGTGTACCGAACAGCAACCGCGCGTAGGACATCCGCCGCTGCAGGTTCAGTGTCTCGTACAGCGCCGCGGCGGCATCGTTCCCGGCAGCGGCGTCTTTGAGTCGCTGGAGCACCCCGGTCAGGGTCGGGTCGTCGCCGTCGGCTTCCTCGCTCACCGCCTTGGACATCGCAGCGGTCGCGGCTTCGGACCGTTTGGAGCCCAGCAGTTCGGTCAGCACGTAGACCGCCAGCTGGATGCCTTCGCTGAGGTCGGTGGTGAGGAGGAACGGCTCCAACATTCCGGCCGGGCCGTTCATCACATCGATGATGTGCGACTTCCGGCCGGTCAGCGCCTCGATCAGGGCCGGCAACCGGAACTTACGTCCGGTGCGGTCGACGATGTCGCCCTTGGGTTCGATGAAGATCAACGTGACACCCTGCAGCGCCATCAGCAGCGCCATCCACGCGAACGCGAAACTCTTTCCCGACCCGCCGCTGCCGGTCAACATGAACCCGGGCGCCTTGTCCCGGCGCAACGCCACGAACGGATCAAACGGCACCAGAGTCGGATCTGCCGACAACGTAGTGGCCAGGGACGGTCCGACGTGGCCCTTGCCGCGGGCGTGCTGATCCCCGACCCGGTGTGTCCAGGTCGGTCCGCCGCCGAACAGGAACGCCAGGTTGGTGTGCTGCTCGTAGGGTCGATGCTTGTCCGGACCACCGGGAACCTCCGACAATGCGTAGGCGAGCTGGTCGCCGGTGGACCACTGCATTTCCATCTGGCAATCGTTGGCCTGCTCCCGCAACGCCGCCACCTTTTCGGCCAGCACTTTCGGGTCCGGGTCGCACACCCGGGCCACGTACTGCGCATACAGACCCGGAGTGCGGCTGGCTTTCACCTCGTGCTCGAACTGCTCCAGCAGCGCAACACTCTCGGCCAGGTCCAGTGGCGGCTTCTTACCGGCCTCCCGCATGTGGTCGAACATGTCCTGAGCGTGGGCGGTTTTGGACCGAAGGTCAGCGGCCACCGCATGTGAGGAGCGGAGCCGGAACCGGATGGACCAGTCGACAGGAAAGCCCACCGCGGAGATGGTGTACATCCACGGCTCGGACTCACCGATGTCGTACTCCGGCTCGGTCCTGGCCACCGGGACGTACGCCGCGTACATGATCGGCTCGTCGTCGATGTCCAGGTAGGAAATCATCCGGTTGCTGACCCGGATCGCGTCGTTGAACAAAATCTCCTGCAGGCCTGGCCCGAACCGGCGCGCCGGCAGGTGCACCCGCGGAGGCCGCATCCCCGGATTGGTGGAGTTGAGAATCATGTCCAGCACCTCCTGCGCCTTTGCACCTTCAGCGCGCATGGAGCCGCGCAGTGAGGTCCGAACGCCGGCGGCGCGGCTGTGCCGGTTCTCCAGATCCGACAGCGAGACGATTTCGCCCTCGGCGCCGGCCGCTGCCTCCACCGCCCGCAAACCCTTGTTGAACCACCTGAACGGGCCGGTATTCCACAGGGTCTCGGAATTGATGCGGCCGATGTTGATGCCCAGCATCACCGTTCGGTCGACCAGGCCCAGTTTCACCGCATGCTCGACCTGGTGGTCCATCATCGTCCGAAGCGCCGAGTACTGCGTATGCGCCGAACCACGCTCGACGACCTGGTCGGCCCACTGATCCGGAGTGGTCGGAAGGTGGAAGATCCGCAGATGTCCGCGCACATCTTCCCGGCCGGACACAAGCTTCGCCAGCCCCGCGGAATTCCGCAGAACGTAGTCCCGAATCGAGTCCGGAGTGGGCAGGCCGGTGGAGTAGTCGGGCAACCGCGACCAGGTCCAGGCGTCCCTGGCGGTCAACATCACGTTGTCGTCGACATAGGTGATCGGCACCTGCAGTCGCGGCCGATTGCCGGGCTGGTTGCTCTTGACGGCGGCCATCAAAAAATGCCTCTCCTAGAGTGAGCTTCTGTCGGGCTGCGGATATGCAGGGTGGTCGGGTACCCAGCGCACACACATCAATACGTACTCGTGCGACCGGGAATCGTTGCGGTGCGCCAACCACCACACTGCGTGCTGCACGTGCGCATCCAGCACCGCCGGCAAGCTCTTGCCCTGGATGCGCAGGGCGTAGACGGCTGCGGCGCCGAGACCGGGCGGAGACAACCAGATCCACAGCTGCTCCAGCTGCAACTGCACACCCAGCAAGCTCAACAGCACCCACGTGGGAATCGCAAGCAGAACAAACGCCAGCAACCCGCGGTAGGGGATGGCGAACGGCAGCACCCAGTCACCGATCGAATGGAGCCGGCGTTCGATGCGCTTGACCTCGGTGTAGTTCCGCAGCAAGAACTGCGGGCCCTGATCGGCCACCGTGGATCAGCCGAACCAACTGGAGATCCACTTGGCCAGCCGCCCGATCAGGGAGGTGTCACCGGTGCCGATGGTCAACGCGAATACCACTGCTCCGATGATGACCACCGTCCAGACCTTGCTGAACTGTTTTTGCACTGCAAAGTACAAGGCCAGAGCAACTGCGGCCACGATGATCAGCGGCCGGAGGATGTTGGTGAAGGTGGTCGCGAGTTTTGTGCCGATGGTGTCGTCGATTGCCAGGATGGTGACCTGCTCGGACAGATGAAGCACGGTGGTGTGGATCACAGGGTTGCCTTTCTTGCGTCAGCCGGTGGCCGAGATGGAGGGATGGGCGGAATGGGGCGGAATGGTCGCTGCAGACGGTGGGCGGGGCGAGATCGCCGGGGTGGGTGGGGCAGCGGCCGCGGTGGTAGCCGCCGGTGTGCTGCTGGTGGCGGTCAGCCCGGTAGTGGTGGGTGGTGCGGTGGTCAGTGGGGCCGACCTGGACATCGACGTCGGAGGAGCTGTGGTGATGGTCTGGGGAGCCGGCTGCTCGGTGAGGGTGATGACCGGCTGGGCATCGACGCCTGTCCGGTTGTCGGAGTTGGCCGAGGTGGCTCCCTGGGTGATGGCCTTGACCGACCACAGACCGGAGATTTGCTCTAGCGTCAGCAGGTAGGTCTGGCTGACCGAACCGACATTGGAATGTGCGGGGTCATCGACAACCCACGTCACGGTTGCGGCGGCGAGTCGGGTGCTCTGCCCCGGAACCGCGGCCGCTACCTCGACGTCCTTGATGGATCCGAAACTCACCGCGCCGCCCAGTCCGCCGCGGGCGGCTGCGGTGGCGTCCGGCGTGATGAAGCGGCTCAGGGCTTGGGTGTCGCTCTTGCTCCAGGCGGGGAAGAATCCGGTCAGCACGCCGCTGACCGCCTCGGACACCGAGTTGTCGGGATTGGGGATCAGTCCGTCGTTGCCCGGGTATGCCGCCTGTCCGGGGGGTGTTGTCAACGTCGGCGCCGCGGAGACGACTAGGCCGCCGGCTCCGTCGGACAGAACTGGAACGTCGACGAAAAGCCAAGCGCCGCTGTCCACCTGCAGCGACAGGTGCACCACAGCGTTCTTCCCGTCGGCGCTGGTGGTCGGTCCGCTGATGTACGGGCCGGTGATGACCTTCTGGGTGCCCCGCCCGTCCCACCCGTCCGGAATGGAATTGGGCAGATACGCGGCTAACGCGGTGATCCGGTTCCCGCGGACCTGCTGATCGGACCAGCCGTAGTACACGGTGGCGAACCGGGCCGCAAAAGCTTCAGCGGCCTGGGACGGATATCCCGAGCCGCTGAGCTGCGCCTGTACCAGGCTGTGGATGTCGGCCGCCGAAGTGTTTTTGGTCGCCGGCCGGGTGATCTGCACCAAACCGACAACCATCAGCACCACTGCGATCAGGCCGACCGTCCATCTGACCGCCAGCTGGATGCCGCGGCTACCGCCGACCGCGGCGGTGAACCCGACCCGAGCAGCTTTCTTGTCGGCCTTGACCGCTTTCTTGTCGGCAGTGGTGGCCTTCTTGGCATCGGCCTTGCTGGGCGCCGGCGGGGGCGGCGCTGCAGCAACCGCGACCTGCGGCGCCGGCAGATCAGCGGTGGCATCCAGGTCTCCCGATTCCGGCGCCGGCGGAGTCGAAGGTACGGCCGATGCCTTTTTGCCTTTGCCGTTGGCTGTGACCGACCAGCGGGAAGCGCCGCGTCTGACGGTTGCGGCAGCCACCCGCTGCGCCCTGATCGTTGGATTTGGTCCGGGCGGCTGAGGGCCGGATGGAGCCGCCTGAACCGGGGGAGCAGCCGCGGGCACTGCCGGTGAGGCCGGTGCGACGACGCGGCTGTTGGGCCGGGAGCGAGCACGACCGGTACTGAGCATGGATTCGAACGGGTCAGGGTCAGTCATCGGTGTTGCCGGGTCCTTCCATCAGTCGCTGCGAGCCGCGGTGACGGGGCCGGAGGAACTTCATCATGTTCACCACTGTTGGCCCCTTTCAATATTTTCGGACCGGCTTCGACCCACACCGCGGTTTCCATTCAACTGGGCCGATGGAGCCATCGGGTCCGCTAGCACGGATTGGGTGTTACTCCTTCCGACTGGTGTTCAAGCTAAACCACGAACCAACCTCTAAGGTGATTCCTACGTTACATGTGACCATCGGTTAGATGCAGTTCCATTCACGACAGACGCCAGGAGGAAGCCCACCAATGCCACGAAGGCCACCAATCCCACCCGGCAACGACGCACAGATCCACCAATTTCCGGTGACGCCGATGACCCCCGGCCCTGCAGAAGACCCTGACCGGCCTCCGCGCCGCAAACCCTACGTGCTGGCAATCGGCAACCAGAAGGGTGGAGTCGGCAAGACCACAGTCACCCTCGGCCTGGCCGAAGCCGCCGCCGCCGCCGGCCTCGACGTGGTCGTCATCGACTTCGATCCGCAAGCCAACCTGACCACCGCGTTGCATCCGTACGCCGATTCGGTTCAGGCCGGAGACCTGCCCAGCATCGAGTCATGTCTGATCCGTGGCGGTCGCGCCCTGGTCGACGTGCTGTACCCGTCGCTGTGGCAAGGCGTCCGGATCGCCGGAGCGTCGGACACCCTCAGTGGCCTCGAGCAGTACCTGATCAATGAGGAGAACGTCTCGGCACGGGTGTCATCCTCACAGGCCGGCGCGACACCCCGGCTCCGGCTGCGCAGACAGATCCACGAACTGGACACCGACCTGGTTCTGATCGACCTGCAGCGATCCCTGTCCGTGCAAGGAACAGCAGGTCTGCTCGCCGCCGACGGGGTCATCGGAGTCACCGAGCCGTCCACCTTTTCCGACCGCGGCCTGGCCGACCTGGCCGTCACCGTCAGTAGTTTGTCCGCGTTCCTGGGACCAGATGAGACACCACCACAGATCCTCGGAATCGTCGTCAACATGGTCGCCCGCACCCGCGAATCGGAACGGGTGCTGGAGGGGTTGACCACTCGCTGGCAAGAAAAACTCTGGCAGCCGCTGATCCCGCAGCGGGCGGTTATCAAGGAGGCCTACTCCGGGTACCGCACCCAGCTTCGAGACTTCGGCGGCGCCGAGGCCAATGCCGCTGCGGAGATGTTCGACGCCCACCTGGACAACGCACGAACGGCCTTGACCAATCTGGCCATCGACCGCCATCAATAAGGAGACCGCTGTGCCACCTCGTCGACGCACCACCGAACCGATCGCGGTAACCGCCCCCGCGGCACCCAAGGCGACGGCCGCTCCGCTGCCCCGCCCTGATGCCCCTCCGGTGCCGGCCGCGGCCGAACCGGCCGTGGTCCAACCAGCCCCCGGCAAACCCGTCTTCAAGCAACGGTCGGTGTACCTGGAAGAGACGATCTGGGAGCGGGCCAGAGCCGCGATCGCGTACCTGCGCTACTTCGAGATCGACGACGAACCCGACACCCTGGCCGCCCTGATCGGACAAGGACTGCTGACCCGGATCGCCGATCTGGAGGGCCGCTACAACGACGGCAAGCCGTTCAAGGCCGCTCGACGGCTGCCGACAGGGCCGGGCAAAGCCGGGCTGAAACGGCTCTCAACGACCGGCTCCGACGATGGCTGATCGGGTTATCCCCTGCCCGGGGCGAGTGCTGGAACTCCGGGATTCGCTTGCATCCGCTGCGACTTCGTCGTTCATTGCGAGCGTAGCTCGGGGGTCAAGCGCAAGCACTGGAGTAGGTGGCTGGCTGTTGACCACCGCTCACGGGCATAACCGCAACCACTGAACCACCCGAACACAGGCAACACACGGCCCCTGCGATCCGGGGCAACCACTGGTCCACCCCATCCAGGTGCACCCCTTCAACCCTCGCCAGGAGGCAATGCCGATGCCCAAGCCGACAACGAAAACCCCGCCGGCCGCGATCACCGTCGCCCCTGCCGGCGGCGGCCGGGCGACCACCTCGGCAGGCACGACCTGGAAGCTGTTCATGGGTCTGATCGGGATCACCCTGCTAGCCATCGCAGCACGAACCGCACCCACCTGGATCACCAAGCTCGGAATGTCCGGCGGCGCCCTCAAAACCGGTCAGCACTGGGCCGACCGGGCTGCTGACTTCTCCACCCCGATCCTGATCCTCGCCGCCGCTCTCACCGTGCTCGCCGGGATCGCCGCGGTCATCGCCGGGCGGCATCGGGCACAAAACGAGCGATTGGCGACCGCGCTGGCCAGAGAGGTTCGATCGACCGCACCGACCCGGGAACTGGTCCGCGTCGGCCGCGGACTCACCGGCCGACCCAAGGTGCTCCGCGTCCGGTTGCCGGCCGACTTCCCGGCCGAAGACACCAAAGCCCGCAAGCCGGTCGAGCAGTCCGTTGCCCGGGTCCTGGGTGGCTACTGGACCGGCGACTGGCAGAGCAACCGGCTCCGAAAAGGCCGGCTCAAGCTCAAACGCAGCCGCGGGCCCGTGATCACCGACAGTGATATCGAGAGCAACAGCGACAAGGCCAGGATGCTCGTCGTGGCCCGACGGATCTTCGGCCAGACCGGCCGGCTGCACCTCACCGTCGGCCTGGACACCGAGGGTCGCGCCCAGTCCTTCACCCTGGTTCACCCCCCGCATCCGGGACTGGCCACCCCGCAATTCCGGGACCGGGTCATCGCCTCCCTGACGCAGCTGCTGCCGGGGCTGTGGGAAGTCGACTGTGATCTGCAAGCCGACACCATGACCGGCCACCGACGGCCGATGCTGCTCCGCGAGATCCCCTACATCTCGCAGCCCATCACCGCCGCCAACCGCTTCCAGATCCAGTGCGCCGCCGTCGCCGGACAACTGGCTCCCGCGACCTGGAACCTCGACGGCAAGACCCCGCACGCAATGGTCACCGGCGAGACCGGCGGCGGCAAGACCTACGCCTTCCTCAACCTCGCGGTCGAGCTGCTCCGCCGCGGCATCCCGATCTTCGGTATCGACCCGAAGAAGATCGAGCTGATGTCGATGGAAGGCTGGCCGGGACTGGAGCAGCTGGCCACCGACCCGGAATCGGCCGTCCAGGTCATCGAGTACCTGCACGATCTGATGATGTGGCGGTACACGCTGATTCAGGACCGCAAGATCCGGCGCAGCGACCTGTGGCCCGTCGTGGTGTTCCTCGACGAACTGCTGATCCTGCAGGACGAGTTGAACGACCACTGGGCGATGGTCAAAGCCCGGGACGGCATCAAGGGCGGCAAAGACCACCCCGCTATCCGCAAGATCATCCGCATGGCCGCGCTCGCCCGCTCCGCCCGGATCCACCTGTGCGTCGGTGTGCAGAGGCCCCAGGCCACCCTGTTTCCCGAAGGTGCCCGCGACAACTTCCGGTTCCGGCTGTCCCTGGGCGCCCTGACCCAGGAAGGTGCCATCCAGATGTGGGGCGACGCCCACACCGGCACCGACGTGCCCACCGACATCCCCGGCCGCGGCACCATCTCCACACCAACCGGACCACGCGAGGCCCAGGTGTTCAAACTCCCCGAACTGGACCTGTACGTCCAAGATGAGGACCTCCCGCCGGCCGACGCCGCACTGCGCGCGCAGCTGCTGGCCGAATGCGCCGCCGCCATCGGCAACCGACCCAAGGACATCTACCTGGAGATCGGCGGCTACGTCTCATCGGCCGCCACCGACGCCGCCGCCGTCACCCTGACCAAGCCGACACCCGACTCACCAGCCGCGCTCAAACCCGGCACCACAAAATCAACGACCCCAGCCCAGGCCAAGGTCCAGGCCGCCGCACCGGTGGCACTGACGCTCGACGACATCGAGATCGACGCGGACGACGACCAGCCGGTCATGATGAGTGTCCGAGGGCTGAGCATCGGGGACAAGATCCGGATCGAGGACCCCGACACATCCGGCAGCATGGTCGACGCCGCAGTGGAAGAAGTGGACGACACCGCCGAAGACGGCCGGGTACTCATCGACTACCGGACCTTCGACGGCCGCCCCGGGCAACTCGACCTGGACGACTCCGACGAAATTCAGCTCGCCAACTAACGCCCACTATCATGCATGCATCTAGTGGTTAGATGTAACATACTGACCAGTGAAACCTCGTGTGCAGCTGGGGCAGACGAACTCAGAAGAAGGGGTGTACGGCGTGCGCGCTGAAAAAGTGGGCAAGCACCACCACCAGCAACAACAACGCCGCAACTCCAGCGCCGCGGTAGCCGCGCCAGTATGCGGAGGCAGTCCACAGCACTCCCAGCACAGCCAGCGGCAGCCACACCACGGCAGCGACAACACCGACCCACGGCAACAGCGCGAACGGTGCTCGGAAAGACATACGGGTGGCCCGACTCGGCCGGGGCAGAGGATGCTCGACCGCCGGGCGGTAGATCCGCTGATCGTCGAAGCCGGACGGAGCCACCGGCGTCTGGTCGGTGTAGACGGGCACTTCGTCGTGGTCCTGCACGCTGCACCACCCCTGGGCGAAACCGATCCGACAGAAAGGGCAAATCGATGACCAACACTTGGGGGCCGAGCGTACCGCCGGAGCGCAGCGGCCGGCCAGCGCCAACAGCGCCGGCCCAGGCCGAACGTGGAGTGGGTCCGGTATCGACCGAGCCGTTCCTGATTCCACGGCACCCGGTGCCCACCCGCGGTTGGCAGCAGACCGTCTACAAGCTCACCGGCGGCCGGTGGAACCCCGGCCTGTCCGCCGCCGAACAGGAAGATCTGCAACTACGCGCGTCAGTGACCCGACCGCTGCGCGGTACCCGGCGCATCGCGGTGCTGTCCCGCAAAGGCGGCGTCGGAAAGACCACCACCACCGTCGGACTGGGTTCAACTCTTGCCGTGCACCGCGGAGATCGGGTCATCGGACTCGACGGCAACCCCGACGCCGGCAACCTGGCCGAGCGGATCCACGGAGAGAACGAGACGACCGTCCGGGACCTGATCAACGGCGCCGACAAGATCGCGTCCTACACCGACATCCGCGGGTACACCTCACAAGCCGGCTCACGCCTGGAAGTAGTCGCCGCCGACCAAGACCCCGAGATCAGCGAAGCATTCAACGAACAGGACTACCTGCGAGTTCAGCAAATTCTCGGGTCCTACTACAACATCCTGCTCACCGACTGCGGCACAGGTGTTCTGCACTCGGCCATGCGCGGCATCCTAGCCACCGCAGACGATCTGGTAATCGTGGTCGGCATCGCCCTGGACGGTGTCCGCAAAGCCGGGCAGACCCTGGACTGGCTGGACGCACACGGCCACGGAGACCTGGTCCGCAACGCCGTCGCGGTGCTCTCCCCGGTCAACGGCGGAAAGATCGCCTCCAGAAAAGTGCCCACCATCGACAAGGCCTCGATGCGCGAGTACTTCGAGTCGCGGTGCCGGGTCGTCGTGGAGATCCCACCCGATCCACACCTGGTCGCCGGCGCCGAAATCCGCATCGACGAACTCGCACCGCCCACCCGCCGGGCATACCTGCAGCTGGCAGCTGCGATCACCGAGCGGTTCTGAAAACCAGTGGCAGTGTTCAAAGCCGCCGTACGGCACTTCTGGACGCGCAGCTGGTACCGGCAATCACGGTCAGCGGTCGCACCCGGAATCTCCTACCTGCCCAGCCCGCAAATGACCGCCCAGCAGGAAACCCTGTTCGACGGACCCGCCGGCACAGCCGGCCGCTGGGTCCGAATCGGCTACCTATCCATCTGGTCTGTTCAACTGCTGGCCGCGCTGACCGCCACCGCAGCCGCGGCGACCCTGATCACCCGAATCGTCACCGGAACGCAAGCCAAGAGCAACGCCTGCAAAACCGGCGCTCCCGGCTGCACCGACATCACCGTGCCGGTCGCAGGGCCGGTGCTACTGCTGCTGCTGTGCATCGTTCTGATGATCGCTGGGCGCCCGGCGCGGCGTTTCACAGCAGAACAGATGCGCAACTCCGCCCGCCGCGTCGCAGCCCGCAGCCGCACCCCGCTGCAACACCTCGTCGTTCTGCTGGCCCCACTGCCCACCCGCTCCAGGTGGCTACTCACCGCCGCAGACCGAATGCTCGACAACTTCCCACCGGAGCTGGCCGACCGAGTGCTCTGGGACATCGCCCGGCGACTGGACGCCGCCGCCGCACTCACCACCCTCGACGCCCGGACGCTCCCGAAGCTGCGCACCGAAGCGGCCCACACCGCCTACACGCTCACCACCCGCGCGGAAGCGGACGTGGCCGCGCTGCGGCAGGCAGTTCTAGGCGGCAAGGACTACCGCCACCGCCCCTGCCGCACCAAATCACTGTCCAGCCTGCCCCGCACGCAAGCCGCGACCATGATCAGCGACGCCCGGCTGCTGCTGCCCAAGAACACCTCCGACCGCCCAACAGCAAGGAGCTACACGTCATGACCGAGCCGGGCAACACCCGCCACGCCGACGAGCCCGACACCGACCCCGACCCCGACCTTCTGCTCGTCCCCTTCAGCGCCGCCGACCACAATCTGCCCGAGGAAGACCAGGACGACGGACCCATCCAGGTCAGCTGGCAGATCACCCGCGACCCACGCACCGCGGAATGGTCGTTCTACCTATTCGAAATCGGCGCCCGAGGCACCGAAGACCTAATAGCCGAGATGCCGCTGGACCCGGAGCTGGCCAGCGAAATGTCCACCGCGCTGGGCGAGGCATACCACGACATGACCGGCGGTGAAGTGCCCACCGCCGGTGAAACATTTGCCGGCGAAGACGACGGCACCAAGTGGTGGAAACGAGAAGGCTGGGCAACCAACCGCGGCTTCCAGTCCATCGTCCTAGGTGCCATCGCACTACTGGTCCTGCTCACCTTCCTCATCAACACTTTCGGCGGATAACCACACGAGAAAGGCCAACCACCCGTGAGCCCCACAGACGAAGTACGTGCATCAGCTGCCCTGCACCACCACAGCACCAGAGGCTCGATGATCGCTCTGATCGTCCTGCAGTACCGCCCTCACGCCATGGTCACCGCCAGCGCGGCCCCCACCCTGGGAGCCGCGCTGATGAATCAACTCAAGGATGCCGGCTGGGAAGACCCTGTCCTGATGTTTCGAGGCGGACACATGGCCACCGCCGGACGCCTTACCGTCACCGGAGCGACCGACCCGACAGCAGACATCACCATCACCGACACCGCCGGCGGAATTGCCTACAGCGCCCCCATCACCCGGGACACCGTCTGGTGCGCCATCGCAGCCAAAGCCGGCAGCGTCGGCGTCCTGGCCGGCGTCGACCCCACCATGGACAAACCGGAAGTGCGCAACCGCCTCGACCAACTAGCCGAACAAGGAAAACTGCTCGCCGCCCGCGGCCAAATCTGACCGATTCCAAGGCTGAACTGTTTTGCTTCGACACGCCGTGTGACCTGCTTCGATATCGCGACACGCTGGGCTGTCCCCACTTTGCCAGCAAACCAACAAGCTGCACTCTGTTGAGATGACCGCCGTCGGTGTCGAGCGGGGTAGGACTGTAGACGTTGACTTTCGCGTAACCGCCGGCGCGATCGGCCTCCCGAACCGTCTGGTCCCTCAGGTCGATACGAGCCCTCCGACGGCTCGACCAGTCGCCTGTCAGCGGCGGGAGATTCTCGATCGCACGGCGGGCGCGAAGTCAACCACCGGTCTCAGCGGGGAGTACAGGGAGACCGGTCCTGTCCGGAGGCGTGAGGCCCAGCTGATCGGTGGTGTTACCAACCCGGCGGCAGCTCGGCAACAGAACGACGGTTCCGCAGAGCTGACACCAGTACGTGCGGTGACCCGCCGGCTGCCGAGTGGTCCGGCACATGCACGGCGACCAACCGATCACCACCTGGCCCTGCACGTATCGGTGCGGCCCGCTCTCATCACCCAAGCACCACGCCGGCCACCGCTCCACTTTCGGCGCATCCATATATCGAACATTAGTTCGACACGCTCGATGTGTACTCACACAGCCCAACGGGCACCTTGGCTGGATCTCCAGGACACAGGCGGACGCCGCACCACGCGCCCGATGCCCGCAAATCAGGCTGTCCCCACTTGCTGGAACGGCTGTCCCCACTTGCCCCTCAAAAAGTGGGGACAGCCGAATATGATCGCTGACCTGCGGAAACAACGCTCAAGTTGGGTCATCTGTCCCCACTTCTACTACAGCCCTCTGACCTGGAGTTATGCTGCGACACGCCGCGCGACACGCCGTCGTGTCCCCACTGTCCCCACTTTTTCAGAAGTTAGATGCCCCCTGGGAAAAGCAAAGGATGTGTGGAGCTGCCGGACAGCCAGGCGCCATGACAACCTGGACAGATGGAATTCGAGGAGGCCGCCACGGCCGAGATGGCGCCGGCCCTCGCGGCCGAGCTGCTCGGCGGCGTCGACAGCCGGCTGGCGCACAGCCTGGCCGTAGGTCGACGGGTCGAGCAGCTCACCGCCGACTTCCCCGCCGCGGGCCGCGACGTCATTGTGGCTGCGGCCTACCTGCACGACATCGGATACAGCCCGCAATGCGTGGACACCACCTGGCATCCGCTGGACGGAGCCCGGTGGCTGGCCCGGCACGGCTGGGCACCGGCGATCTGTCGGCTGGTTCTGTGGCACACCGCGGCCTGGCACGAAGGCCGGCTACGCGGTCTGTATGCCGCAGCCGCCGATGAATTCGGACCGCCCGACCTCACCGACCCCGCCGCCGCGGTGATGACCGCCGCGGACCTGTCCACCGGGCCGGCCGGTGAGCCGCTGAGCGTCGACGATCGGATAGCCGACATCCGCCGGCGATACCCCGCTAGCAGCCTGGTCATCTGCGCGTTGGACCTGGCCGAGGCGGATATGCGGAACCTGGTCGACCAGGCCAGGCCGTAGCAGCGCCTGACACCTCCCGCGCGGCGTTACCCGAGGTAGGGGACTGCGTCCTTGTCCAGCGCGTGATCGATTCGCAGCCGCATCGACGGGTGAATGTTCAACCCCTCCAACTCGTTGACCGGCACCCAGAGCACCTCACTGGATTCGTTGGACGTGCGGATCGTGCCGCCGACCACCGCGCCGTGCATGCAGATGGAGAACTGCTGCCGGACCTCACCGTCGTCATAGGCGATGACGTGACGCGGGTCGGTGTAGATACCTACCAACCCGATGATCTCCACCAGCAGACCGGTTTCCTCTTCCGTTTCCCGTACCCCGGCCTGCGGCACCGACTCCCCGACGTCGACGCCGCCGCCCGGAATCGCCCACAGGTCGTTGTCGGTGCGGTGGATGAGCAGCAGAGCGCCGGCTTCGTTCCGGACCGCGACGGTCACGCTGGGCACAATGCTGTTCGCCGACGGAGCAGCTGGGTCATCGAAGTAGTCAGTGCGCGTCATCGGCCCATACTGGCCGCAGGTCAGGGACGCGGCCAACATTCCAGCGGTATCGCCTGTTCCCAGACCCATTCGAACCCGGTCAGCCACGGCTCGGTCAACCGGCCCTGCGGCTGCCGGCGGAAATGCAGCAGAGGATTGCTACCGGCCGGGGAACCCCACACATGCGGATTGACCAGCAGATCATCGTCGAAACGGAACAGCGACGCGTACAACGTGTGATCGTGCAGCCGGACCTGCACCTGCGGATGGGCGACAGCTGGAGCGATGTAACCCAGCACCAGGCGCACCCGACCGGCCAACCCGGTGCCGCCCTCCTCAACCCCACGCAGATCCACCGACCGGCCGTCCGGGTCGCCCAGCAGCAGCCGCACCCGCACGCCCCGCTCAGCCAGCGCGATCAACTCGGCGCTCATATCCATCACCTGATCAGGTAGAAACGTCGCCGCGAACGCATGCAACGCGAACTCAGACCGCACCCCGGACATCAACGCCCGCCACAGACCCACCGGAACGTCACGCCGAGCCGGATACAACGACACCAGCTCAGAACCACCACCCACCGGCCCCTCAACGGCAGTCTCCGGCCAGAGCACCACCGGCTCGCACGCAAGTAGAGCGGCCACCTTCTCGCGGTGGCGAGCATGCGGAACCCGGCCGAGCGAAACCCTAGCTACTTCGACCTGAAATAGTCTGTTTTGGCTCCGGCGTGGTTGGCGGTCGGCGGTCGGGAGTGGTTCTGGGGTTTGCGGTCTCGGGTCCTTGGGGTTTTCAGACGGTCAGGGCGGCGATCTTGACCAGGTTGTGGGCCAGGACGCCGTGGCCGGTCCAGATCCTTGCTCCTTCGGTGCCATCGATCCGGGTGCGGTCCCACCCGAATCCGCGTTTGAGGGTGCTGATCCG
>JAABUV010002015.1_pt1 | contig 28414 bp, 25 predicted proteins | sample 5559971 | NCBI WGS metagenome assembly JAABUV01 (sample SAMN10711881, study PRJNA513362) | rock metagenome | isolation source: Antarctica rocks | place: Antarctica: Victoria Land, Knobhead nord | collected 2015-12-19
TGTTGACTTTATCTCAATCATGCAAGTTCTCATCTTGAAGTCATTTCAACGACAAAACATGTTCTTTTCGCAGATTTGTTTTCAATCAAGCGACAAGATCAATTAACGCATCTCATGTGATAAAAATTGACTGCACATTAGTAATGATCATGCGCAGCTCAGATCTCAACTTGATGAATAAATGAGCTCACTTATGCTCATCATTATACAACGAAAGTTGATGTTTCAGAATGCTCAAATTAGCTGCAAACGTTCATATCATCTGATCTGAACGTTGTAATGCGTTCGCGTACTGCTGAGTCATGTCTATGTCTCGATTCATTGAATCTTCAATTAAATTCAGAAGAAAGTCAATAAAACTGAATCACATCTGCTAAGCTGCAGACATAGTCTCTTCATGATTGAATCAAAGTTTCTTTGATTCATTCTTCAGATAAATTATGCAGTAATAATAATAATAAATTCATACACTCTTGTGACATTGATTAGATTGACTCATGAGAAACTCTATGCTATTTATATCGAGTGAACAAAACTCTTTGAGATAGAAAATCACTTGCAGTCTACACGACTGCTTCACGCAGTCAAATAGTGAGTTTTGAAACTATGTATCAAATTTGTTCGCGTTGATTGCATGTTAAAGAACGAATGTTCTAGTCATTCTAAATTGCTTCAAGAGCTTCATTTTCATCATCATCTTCGCTACTGCTCTGAGATTCTTCATGATGATGATGATTATTTGATAATTCAAGAAGTCAGCATCTTGTAGCATTCTTGATCACAGATGCAATCAGTTCAAGCAATGCATGAATACATGCTTTGTCATCTGATGACTTTATTTGCAGTTGCATCACGAGTTATTCATGTCTGAAACATTTCTAGAGTGCAGATAAGCATTCAGATCTATGCGTTCAATTCTGATGTACATTGCAAGAATGCTTTCTGCTTTCTGAAGATCATCACGCATCTTTATCATCTTATTGCTCAGATGCAATCTTTGTGCTGAGATTGCATTAACATCTGCGACACGTTCTCTGTACTTTTCTCATTGTTGATTTCATTGATCTTTGTGATACTGTGTTATTGCGATGCTATCACTTGTTGAAATCATTGTGAAGAAGAAAGTGCATCATCTGTGTCTCAACTGTATCTTTGCATCTTCTTGAATGAAGACATTCAGAAGTACTATTTTCTTGATGATGAGTGAGTGAGAAAGAACGCGATTAACTCTCGTCAAATGAGCGCATATTAATTTGCATGCTTGTCTGATCTCTTGCATTTGATCGTTGATTCAACTGTGTAACGTGATCTTATTCTGTAACATGTTCAGATGAACATGTAGCAAACTCATGTATGTTTCTGTCTTTAAAGTTTTGATGTTTACTCTTTTGAATGCTTCTGCTACGTGATGCAGAGTCTGATTCTGAAGTATTTCTAGTTTGCATTTTTTGCTCGACAATTCATCTTTCTTGTCACGCTGATGTCAAACTAACGCTTTGAATGCAATTTCTGATCTCACTACTGCTGAGTATAATTGTCTTGCTTTTGTGAAGATAGCTTCTCATGTGAAGACTTTAAGATGACTAAGTGTCAGCATTCTTGTGACGTGATTCATCTCTATTTGTTGAAAATGCGCATCTCATTGCAGTTTCGTGTTCAGTTGCATCTTTAGAATTCATATGTCTGATTTTGATTTGATAACTGAGCTTTCTATTTATATGCTAATCATCATGTCAAATCTTTTCAATTTTCTATTGAAATGCATGAACTCATACTTTTCTGATGCAAACGTTGCGTCATGAGTGCAAGCTCATTTCGCGCAGACGTCGTGTGCTTTGCTCAATATTTTGCAGATTTCTTCAGTGAATTTGTCGTAGACTAGAATGTTAATATCATTTACGAAGTCAAGCACTTCGATTTTAATTCTCAATGCTTCGCATTTTTCAATTAGACTTGCGTTGAAGAATAGAAAGAAAATCGATGAAATGAAAGATTTCTGCGATATGTCTGCGTTTATCTCGCGTATGTCACTCATTTATTCATCAAATATTAGCGACATTTCTTGATTCTTTAGAAAGTTTCGTGTTCATTCAATTATGTAGCTTGATGTTCTTTTTATTTTCAGCGTATGCAGAAGTCTGACGTGTGAGACTTGATTGAACGTTTCGATGATGTCTAAACTTAGCATGAAGATCACATATTTGATTTCACAGTCTCACATTATGTGAACTTGATCTATTAATAGATTTAACGTCAAGATCATGAATTGCTTGCGTTTCGCTCTCATTTGAGCATTTGATAGCATGCAATGAGTCTCGACTATGTCATTCAATCTTTTGATCATGATCGACTTCAGCGCTTTGCTCATGATATCAAGCAAAGCAATGAGTCGATACATCTTTGAATCAATATAATCACTTTTCTTTGATTTACATAATATTATTGTTTGAGTCTTTTTGAACTGCTTCAAATGATACTTGTGTGTTATGCATGCATTGAATAAACTCATCAATACTGAGATCAGTTCTGCAAAACTTGCTTGAAGTGCTCTGTTTGAAATATCTGAAGTGCTTGATGCTTTGTCTGCTTTTACTCATTTGATTATTTGCTTCACTTTATCTTCTGTGATGCGTGAATTGAATGAGACTGTTAGAGATATGAATGATTCTGCGATGTCGCTGACATTCGCTTGAGAAGATGAGAGAAAGAACTTTTCTCGCAGTATCTCGATTTTTTTCTCAAATGTCGTTGTCATATGATTGATATCGCTTCACTTCAATAATAAAAACTGAGAAAGCTTTTTAGATAGCTGACTTTCGATTCTAGCTCATTTTGCAAAGCATCATATCGATTTGAGTGCTTTGCTCAGCTCATGCATTTGTGTTCTGAAGTGTGTGCATTTCATTTGTTGAATGATCTTGTTTTTATGATCGTTGTGCTTCAAATATTCATTTCACGCTTCTAATGTGTCTTGCATTTTTCATATGATTCGCAGTCGTCTTGATTTCATTACTACTTCAAAGCAGCTTTGATTTCAAAAGTCTTTTACTCAATTTGATGACTTTGTCAAAAGAGTAGATTTCTCGATGATCTTCTGTAGCACTCTGATAATCTTGCACACTCTGTCATTCATCATAATCTTGTCGTCTAAAGAGCATTTCAAAGATAGATGTATTTGCAGATAAGCACTCAATGCTTCTGTATTCATTTTCTTTCAAAGTCATCAAGTCGAGAGTTGCACTGAGATTGTTTGTAAACATAGCTCTGTGATGATCGAAAGATGATTCAATCTCTGATGCAGATCAATTTGTATCTTGCACTTGCATGTCATGAACTGTATTTTCTCGCTGCTAAAGACTAGATCAATCATCATAAATTGATTGTGAGCTTCGCGAGTAATAGTGTTTGATTTCAGTAATAATTTCAATCTTGTGTTTGTAATGATGTTTAGTAGAGTATCAATCATCGTATGATGAGTGAAGCATCTTCATCTCTCTCAGTGAAAATGATGTAGATTGAAATCTTCTATGATCAGTTGTTCACAATCATTCTTGAATAGTTCATTCAAACGAGAAATGATTGAAAATCTCTCTGTAAATGTAGTAAACAGTGAGCATGAGTTGTAAACATTTAGAAGTCTTAGCATCTGCGTTTTGTTGTCTGTGTTGCGAGTTAATATTCTGATTGAGCAAATGTCTGATTCAGCTGTTTCTACTATTCATTGATTGAATCTTAAATGTTTGTTAATGTATATGCATGTTCTTGATTGAGATGACGAGTTTTTCACTAGATGAAAGAAGTTGTGTGCTGAGCTAAATGACTGCAAGTCGTTGTTGTTGCAATCTTGCTTCTGTATAACTACTATGTCGAATTCGCGAACTTCTTTGTCAATTAGAAATGATTCTTGAATTCTTAATGATTTTCTGATGTTGTATTGTAGAATTCGTAAAAAAGACTGTTTTATCATAGAGTTATTCATAGTTGTTGTTGACTTTGCAATGAAAAGACTCTTTGTATGCTTTTGATCATCAACGATCTTTCTCACTTTCTGATTGAACGTTTCTGAATCTGCTCAGATGTCGTCTCATCTGAGTCACTACTCACGCAAGAGAAAAGATTGATTCATCTCTTCTTGATCTCTACTATTTGTCAAGCTGATTCATCAGTGATTCAACTGCATGTTTTCAGCATGACTGTTGCTGAGCTCAAGAAATTCATTGAATTTAAAGAATTCGTTGAATCTAAAGAGTTCGTTGAATCTAAAGAGTTCAGAAACAGCGAGAAGAATGTGTGATTGTATTTAAACATTTCAGAGTATCTGAATGATTTGTTTTTATAGATTTTGAACGCTTGTTTCATCTGCTGTTGTCACTTGAGACAGATGCGTCTTCAGAATTCGTAATTTTCGTTGCAATTGACGCAACATCTTCTATTTGAAGATATCACACACTTCTCTATGTGATGCTTGTCTGCGCATTTTTCGCAGCGCTGATTCTTTCTGCAGATCTTAATCATGTAATCAAATTCATGACATCTGAAGCACTGTGTGATGCAACAGTTCTTTTCAAATAGCTTGCATGCACATTCTTGATACAAGTTCAGCATGCTCATGTTCATTAATTGATTCATCATTGCTTCGATTGCAATCTCTACGATGAGTAATGAATGAGTCTTTTCGCTATCTGCTATCTTCTTGAGTCAGACTATTCTTAGAACTTTCAGATCTTCATGAAATCTCACGTTATTTTTTTATCAATCTTTCAATGATTTTTTTCTGATTGTTCATGTCTATTATAATGCATACTTCATGTGTCAACATTGCAAAGATTCGATGTGTTACATGTGTTGAACTTGCAATTTCTTTTACTTACATCTGAATCTTCTTCAGATTTGCTCAAGCATCTAAGCTAACTGCATGAAGAGAAATGTCATTGCTGTTCAGCTTGCAAAGTGACACAATTAAATTTTTTTAATCTGTTGACACGTTTGTGATTCTTTGTAGAATCTGTTCAATCGACTTCTTCTGTATCTCTTCTATTTCTCTTTTGTTCATTATCTTAATCATGACTTCTCATTTCTTGCAAAGCGACGATGAATCATCTTTGAAATGTTGCTTTCTCGTCGCTATTTCTTCTCTTGTCACGTTCACTCATGACGTGATTTTCGTTAAAAGACGTGTGTTTTTCTGTATATGCAACTGCTTGTTAAGCAGTTGAATTGATGTCTTCAGTTTCTATACATTCTTCGCTATGAACGCGTTCTGATTCGCGTGATGTTTTTCTTTTAAGTCGAGTCGAAGACATCAAATCAACTTCAATGCTATCTCTTTTCATGAATGATCTTTGCTCTTCTCTTTCTCTAACATTGATATCTTTATTAATAAATCAATAATGTTAGCAATGTTCTCTTCATCATCACGTGAGCGTTTCGATCTTGCATCTTTGTTTTCTTGTGATGAATCAACGTCGCTCGCAATCATCTTCAAATCAGCATTGCTGCAATTCATGCAATTCATCGTCGTTCAATCATCTTCTAGATTCACTCTGTCTTGTTTGTAATACTCTTTTTCAAAATTTGTGATGCATGCGTTGTGATTGTTTTGTCAGAGAAATTGAATATAACATGATTGATTAATCAATTATCAATTAAACATTGTTAAGAAATTAATATTTTATTGATTAAGAAGCATTTTCATGATATGTTTGATATTTTCACTGTACTTCATTGAACTTTTGTTCAGCAGAAAAAATGCAACAATCTCTGTTTATATATAATTGCAGATATTTGATTTATATTTGATAAAAACTCATAAATTTTAAAAATGTGTTACATGTGATACTTATTGCAGAAATCATTCAATAATGAACTTTGTAAAAACTTGATTATTAATGAATTAATAATTTCAAATTAATATAATATTTAATTTGATTTAATTTGATTTAATTTGAATTCATACATTCTTGTAACATTGATTTAAGTTTGACTTATGAGAGAAACTATGCTATGTGTATTGAATGAACAAAACTCTCTGAAAGAGAAAATCGCTCATCGACTACACAATGACTTCACGTCATCGAAACAATAAAATTGACACTATATTATTAGTAATGAATCTATAGCTTCTATTCAGCACGTGACGCTTGAGTAAACTCTTAATGAGAGTGTCTGAGCTGTTTGATTATGACGCATCGTCTTTGCTCTACTCTTCATTGATGATATTCTATACAACGATGCTTCGATCTTCAATCTTCAATCGTGAAGTCAATTTCGTTGCACTCATGATGCTCATGATTGTAGTATCAAAAACTGCGTTCTCTTGCTTAATGATTGTCATTCATTGAGCAGAGAAATATGTGATGAAAGAGAGATGTGCATGATAAGAAGATAAAGTGTGATTGTATTGAATAATTCTTTTCTTCTCTTGATTTGACTTGTGTCACGTAGACGTTGAATAGATTATTAGTATAAACATGCGATTGCAATTGTTCAATGTTTGACTCTAATTAATAAAAGAGAATGCGTTCTGATCGCTCTCTTATGCTCTTAATTTTTCACATAGATAGATGTATAATCTGATGTTAAGTAAAGAAGATGAGTTCAAGTTCTTTCAGTATATCAGCATGATCAACAAGTCATTACTTCTTCGAGCACATGTAGTCTCAATTCTCAGACTCATCATCTGAAATCACTATTCTATCTGATATCTTTTCATCAATTACTTAATGACACTGTCGATGTGATGAAGATGTTTCAGTATATTGACGTGATCAACGAGTCATCACTTCTTCAATCACTTGCAGTCACAACTCTCAGACTATGCATCTGAGTTGTTTAATCACTAGCAGTATCTTTTCATCTTTTACTGACATCGATATGTCATTAATCTTTCTCGTAGATTGATTGTGATTGTTAGAAGAAATGTTGTTGCATGAGTGAAAACTCTGCATGATGACTTTTCTGATCATGCAACGTTCTAACATCATTCAAACTGCATTGAATTGAAATCTCTTGACTCTTCTGACTTCTATTTGAACATAGAATAGAATCAAAAGATTCGTAGTCAACATCATGTACAGATGAATCTCATTGTCAGTAAATTAATATAATATTATTCAATGATTAATATTTGAATAATAAAGCTGATAACAAGATTCATCTATATGTAATGTTGACTATGAATCTTTTGATTCTATTCTATGTTCGAATAAAAGTTAAAAGAGTCAAGAAATCTCAATTCGACGCAGTTTGAATGATGTTAAAACGTTATGTGATCAGAAAAGTCATCATGCAGAGTTTTCACTCATGCAACAACATTTCTTCTAACAATCACAATCAATCTACGAGAAAGATTAATGACATGTTGATGTCAGTAAGAAATGAAAAGATATTACTAGTGATTAAACAACTCAGATGAAGAGTCTGAGAGTTGTGATTACAAGTGATTAAAGAATTTGCAACTTGTTGACTGCGTTGATATCAAAACATCTTCATTACATTAACAATGTCGTTGAGTAATTGATGAAAAAATATCAGATAGAATAGTCATTTCAAGTATTGAAAATCATGATTACAATGCTTGAAGAAGTAATGACTTGTTGATCACGCTGATATACTGAAAAAACTTGAACTCATCTTCTTTACTTGATGTCAAGTCATTTATCTATCTATGTGAAAAATTGAAAGCTCAAGAAAATAATCAGAATGCATTTTCTTTCATTGATCAGAGTCAAAACATCAAACAATTGTGATTGCACATTTATACTAACAATTCATTCAACGTCTACATGACATAAGTTAAATCAAGAGAAGAAAAGAGTTACTCAATACAATCATACTTTATCTTTTCATCATGTACATCTTTCTTTCATCACATATTTCTCTGCTCAATGAATAATAATCATTGAGTAAGAGAACACAGCTTTATATATGTTACAATCACAAGCATCATGAATGCAAAGAAAACATCTTTCATCTTTGAATCAAGAATTGAATCAAAACATCGTTGTATAAAATATCGTCAATGAAGAGTAAAGCAAAGATGATGCATCATAATCAAACAGCACAGACATTCTCATCAAGAGTTTACTCAAACATCATGCGCTGAATAAAAGCTATAGATTCATTACTGATAATATGGTGTCAATCTTACTGTTTCAACGACGTAAAGTCATCATGTAGTCGATGAGCAATTTTCTTTCTCAGAGAGTTTTGTTCATTTAATACACATAGCATAAAATTTCTCATGAGTCGAGTCTAAATCAATGTCACAAGAGTGTATGAATTACAATTACAATTACAATCAATATCATATTAATAATAGAATAATAAATTATTAATTATCACAATGTTTTCTTCAAGTATCTTATTGTTCAACAATATGACAAGTGTTAAAATGAATATCAAACATTTGTATATTATTGAATCAATCTTTAAGAAAATCAATATCAATGTTCTGAATGTTCATAAAAAACTGATAATAATGTTTTTGAAAGTTGTTTTGAATTGCATTTGAACATTCAATGAAATGATAAGTGACTTCAGCAATATTCTAATCAGTCAATAAATAATTAATGATTAATATTTGATTGAAAAATTATTAATACATACTTTTTGATTGCTTTCTTTTAACACAGATGAACATATATCTTCATAATCTTTGCACGATGTTTGCAATTGAAATTATTTCATTGCAGCGAGATAATATCTGATAAATATTAGTCAATGATCAATAAATTACTAATAAATCATTAATAAGAGATTAATAATACTCATTTGAATTTTTTCTTTGATGAATTTCTAAAGAAAAATCAAGTTCGCGAAGTCTTTTGATTTGTTCTCAATCATCAATGATTAATTTTTCATGATGCAATTTTGCAATATTTAAATGTAAATAATCATAAATTTTAACATCAGAATAAATATATTAATAATGATTGCAATTTGTATTGTTTAAAAACAATGATCAAGTAATCTTTGATAATTGTTTTTGAGATTAACAACGAGATTCATCTGTACATGATGTCGACTACGAATCTTTTGATTCTATTCTATGTTTGAATAGAAGTCAGAAGAGTCAAGAGATCTTAATTCAACGCAGTTTGAACGATGTTAGAACGTTGCGTGATCAGAAAAGTCATCATGCAGAGTTTTCACTCATGCGACAACATTCTCTCTAACAGTCACAATCAATTTACGAAGAAAATTAATGACATGTCGATGTCAGTAAGAGATGAAAAGATACTACTAGTGAAAAAGACAACTCAGATGAAGAGTCTGCGAGTTATGACTACAAGTGATCAAAGAATTTGCAACTCATTGACTGCATCGATATTGAAACATCTTCATCACATTGACAGTATCATCAAGTAATTGATGAAAGAATATCAGATAGAATAGTCGTTTCAAGTATTGAGAGTTGTGATTACAATGTTCAAAGAAGTAATGACTTGTTGATCATGCTGATATACTAAGAGAACTTGAACTCATCTTCTTTACTTGACGTCAAGTCATTCATCTATCTACGTGAAAAATCGAGAGCTCAAGAGAATGATTAAAACACATTCTTTTTCATTGATCAGAGTCAAACATTGAACGATTGTGATTGCACGTCTATACTAACAATTTATTCAACGTTTATGTGACATAAGTCAAATCAAGAGAAGAAAAGAGTTACTCAGTACAATCACACTCTATCTTCTCATTATATGCATCTCTCTTTCATTACATATTTCTCTGCTCAATGAATGATAATCATTGAGTAAGAGAACATAACTTTATGTACGTTACAATCATGAACATCACGAATGCAAAGAAAACATCTTTCATCTTCAAATTGAAAATCGAATCGAAACATCATTGTATAGAATATCATCAATGAAGAGCAGAGCGAAAACGATGCATCATAGTTAAACAGCACAGATACTTTCATCAAGAGTTTACTTGAGCATCACACGCTAAATAGAAGCTATAGATTCATTACTGATAATATAGTGTCAATCTTATTGTTTCAACGACGTGAAGTCATCATGTAGTCGATGAGTGATTTTCTCTTTCAAAGAGTTTTGTTCATTTGATACATATAACATAGTTTTTTTCATGAGTTGAATTTAAATCAATGTCACAAGAATGTATGAATTACAATTACAATTACAATTACAATTACAATAATTGTTTTTGAGTTGATGAATATTGAATCTGAAAACATTAATAATATATCAGTTAATTATTAATTAAATATTAATTGCAGATTAATTATTAATTGACATTCATTTTTGAGCATTATGTTCAATGCTTTATAAGTAGAAAGTGTCAGAGACTGAGTTAAACTAGAAATATTTTCAATATAAAAGATTGATATTATTATTACTTTGATAAAATCTAAATACAAGACAATACATCAAATAATGTACAAGATGAAAGACAAAGAGCAAAAGAAAAGAATGAAAGCTTAACTTTTATATACATGAATTAAGCAGAATCAAAACTAAACAATAGTTTTATTGATTTAAAATTACAGAAGTTCATGCACATAATTAAAATAATCAAAACAAAATTGCTGAAATTAAATTAAGATGATGATGATTAAATTAATGACTTGATTCATTGAATTGCAAAACAAATTCAATGAATTGAAATTATTTAAAATATTAATAATTTATGTTTTAAATTAAGTTGATGATCTGACATCATGACAGTAACTCTTCTCTTCAAGACTGAGCTTCTGCAAAATGATAAAAAGAAACAAGATAAAATGAGAAAGAATTGAAGATGAAGATTAAAATGAAACAAAAATTGATGTAAATGCATTTTAATATGATGAAGCACAGATGAAACTGAAATAAATCTGAGTCACATCTGAATCAAATTTAAGTAAGATGTCTGAGTCAGATTTTAACAAGATCTGAAAGATGAAACAAGATGAAATATATTTTAATGTGATGATGCACAGCAAAATTGAAACACATTTAAATTACATTTGAATCAGATTTAAACAAGATGTTTAAGTCAGATTTAAACAAGATCTGAGTCAGATTTGAGTAAGAAAAATATGAAATGCAGTTTAATATTATGATGTACATCGAGACTAAAATACATCTGAATCACATTTAAGTCAAATTTAAACAAAATGTCTGAGTCAAATTTAAACAAGATCTGAGTCAGATCTGAGCTGAATTAAAATGATGAAGATTGAATTTAAAGTTCTTGACAGTAACATGAAAATATTACATACAATAGTACATGTAATTTCTTGATGACAGAGTTAACAAGATGATATTCCTTAAACACTTGTTCACAATTATTCAGAAGATGAAAAGACTTTCAAGTAAAAAAATGATCTTTTCAATTAATGTAATACTTGAGCAGAAGTGAATTATAACATTTATCATGCTTGAAGTTTAATATGCTGTTTACATATTAAAATCTTTCATCATTTTTAATGATAATGAGTTTTTGAAGTTTCTGATGTTGATTTGAAAGAAAGTCACTGATAATATGACTTAAAAGAATGACATAAAAAATTAAATGAATCTTCATGAATGCTGAAAGATTTAACTTAATGATCAGAAAATTATTCTTGAAAACACGCTTAATTTTGAAGAGATTAACATTATGATCATTTAACTTGACAGTGAAATGAGTGATGTTGAGATTGCAAACATTCAGTCAGACTTCATCTTCGATGAAGTATTTAAAACAAGAACGACAAAAAAGATTAACATTGAATTCATAAATAATCTGAGCTATAAACATTTCATCATGTAAATGCTCAGTTAATTTCTTCATCTTCTTGATGAACTTTTTGACATTGATTAACTTGTTTCAAGCTTGAAACATAAGATTCTCAAGCAAAAATTCAGAAAACTTGAAGTTTAAACATGAGTTTTGATTCAAATTGATCAAGAAGAATGATGTTAAAGTGATTAATGATGATGTGTTATTGATGATGAATTTAACTTCAGAAAGTCATTTAGCTCAGTCATTCTGCATGTAGTTGATGAAGATTCAAAGATAATGCTTCATGACAGCATTGATTCTTTTGATTTAATCATCAATCTCAAAGTGATATATTATTGATAACTTAACATTTATCTTCAGCATTTTATACATATGCTTTCAAACATTGAAGATGAATTGTGTATTTCAATCAGACATGAAGAACTTAAGTAAATTATGATGTTTTCAAATGTCATGATGTCAGATCATTAACTCAATTTAGAACATAAATCGTCGATGTTTTAAATAATCTTGATTTATTGAATCTGTTTTGCAGTTTAATGAATCAAGTCATTAATCTAGTCATTATCATTTTAATCTAGTTTCAGCAATTCTGTTTCAATCATCTCAGTCATGTGCATGAATCTTTGCAATCTTAAGTCATAAAACTACTGTCTAGTCTTGATTCTGCTCAATTCATGTATATAAAAGTTGAATTTTCATTCTTTTCTTTTTCTCTTTGTCTTTCATCTTATACATTATCTGATGTATTGTCTTGTATTTAAATTCTATCAAAGTGATAATAATATCAGTCTTTTATATTGATAGTATCTTTAGTCTAGCTTAGTTTCTGACATTATAAAAGATCTACACTTTCTGCAACATTTTCATACATTGAAATCTCGTCTAGTTATTCTTTCGCTCAAATGAAGTCATCTCACAATCTCTTAATTGACGATGAGCGTGCTGTTGAACAGTTCGCTCAAAGTATGATTGAAAATTCAGTCGAGATCTTTCATGTAATGCAAGAGCTTTAAAATCAAGTTTGATAACATGATGTTATCATTTCATTATCATTCATCATTTTCAGTTCTTCAATTTATATAAAGTTGAATTCTCTGTTTCTTGCAATGATAGTTCAGATTATTGCACAAATCTTGAACAATCAATCTTTTCTTATCATTCATCTCTCTGCAAACTCTGTCGCTGTCTTCATTACTTTTAAATTTGAGAAGCTTTTTGACATATTTGAGTATGAGAATAATAAAAACAATCACAACGCACGCATCACAAATTTTGAAAAAGAGCATTACAAACAAGACAGAGTGAATCTAAAAGATGATTGAATGATGATGAATTGCATGAATCACAGCAATGCTGATTCAAAGATGATTGCGAGCGACGTTGATTTATCACAAGAAAACAAAGATGCAAGATCGAAACACTTACGTGATGATGAAAAGAACGTTGTTAACATTATTGATTTACTAATAAAGATATCAACGTTAGAGAAAGAGAAGAGCAAAGATCATTCATGAAAAGAGATAGCATTGAAGCTGATTCAACGTCTTCAACTCAACTCAGAAGAAAAACATCATGCAAATCAGAATGCGTTCATCGCGAAGAATGTACAGAAATTGAAGATATCAGTTCAACTGCTTAACAAGCAGTTGCATACACAGAAAAACACACGTTTTTCAACGAAAATCACGTCATAAGTAAACATGACAAGAGAAGAAATAACGACGAGAAAGCAACATTTCAGAGATAACTCATCATCGCTTTGCAAAAGATGAGAAGTCATGATTAAGATAATGAACAGAAGAGAAATAGAAGAGATACAGAAGAAGTTGATTGAACAGATTCTACAAAGAATTGCAGATGTGTTGACAGATTAAAAAGATTTAATCATGTCACTTTGCAAGCTAAGCAGTGATAACATTTCTCTTCACGCAATTAGCTCAGATGCTCAAGCAAATTTGAAAAAGACTCAGATGTGAGCAAAAGAAATCGCGAATTTGACATGTGTAGCACGTCGAATCTTCGCAGTGCTGACACATGAAGTATGCATTACAATAGACATGAGCAATCAGAAAAAGATCATTGAAAGACTGATAAAAGATAACGCAAGACTTCATAAAGATCTGAAAGTTCTAAGAATAGTCTGACTTAAGAAGATAGCAGATAGCAAAAAGACTCATTCGTCGCTCATTGTAGAAATTACGATCGAAGTGATAATGAATCAACTAATGAACATGAGCATGCTGAATTCATATCAAGAATGTGCATGCAAGCTATTTGAAAAGAACTGTTACATCACACAGTGCTTCAGATGTCACGAATTTGATCATATGATTAAGATCTGCAGAAAGAATCAGCGCTGTGAAAAATGCGCAGACAAGCATCACATAAAGAAGTGTGTGATGTCTTCAAATAAAAGACGTTACGTCAATTGCAATGAAAATGATGAACTCTGAAGATGCATCTGTCTCAAGTGATGACAGCAAATGAAACAAGCGTTCAAAATCTATAGAAATAGATTATTCAAATACTCTGAAATGTCTAAATACAATTGCACATTCTTCTTGCTGTTTCTGAACTCTTTAGATTCAATGAACTCTTCAGATTCAACGAATTCTTTTGATTCAATGAATTTCTCAAGCTCAGCAACAATCATGCTGAAAACACGCAGTTGAATCGCTGATGAATCAGCTTGACAGATAGTAAAGATCAAGAAGAGACGAGTCAATCTTTTTTCTTGCGTGAGTAGTGACTCAGATGAGACGACATCTGAGCAGATTCAGAAACGTTCAATCAGAAAGTGAGAAGAATCATCGATGATTAAAAGCATACAAAGAGTTTTCTCATCGCAGAGTCAACAACAGCTATGAATAATTCTATGATAAAACAGTCTTTTCTACAAATTCTACAGTACAACATCAGAAAATCATTAAGAATTCAAGAATCATTTCTAATTGACAAAGAAGTTCGCGAATTTGACATAGTAGTTATACAGAAGCAAGATCGCAACAACAATGACTTGCAATCATTTAGCTCAGCACACAACTTCTTTCATCTAGTGAAAAACTCATCATCTCAATCAAGAACATGCATATACATTAACAAATGTTTAAAATTTGATCAATGAATAGTAGAAATAGTTGAGTCAGACATTTGCTCAATCAGAATATTAACTCGCAACACAGATGACAAAATGCAGACGCTAAGACTTCTAAATGTTTACAACTCATGCTCACTGTTTACTACATTTACAGAGAGATCTTTAATCATTTCTCGTTTGAACGAACTACTCAAGAATGACTGCAAACAACTGATTGTAAAAGATTTCAATCTACATCATTCTCACTGAAAGAGATGAAAATGTTTTACTCGTCATATGATGATTGATATTCTACTAAACATTATTACAAATGCAAGACTGAAATTATTACTGAAATCAGACATTATTACTTACGAAGTTCACAATCAATTTATGATGAATGATTTAGTCTTTAACAGCGAGAAAATACAGTTCATGACATGCAAGTGCAAAATATGAATTGATCTGCATCAGAGATTGAATTATCTTTCGATCATCACAGAGCTATGTTTATAAACAATCTCAGTGCAATTCTTGACTTGATGACTTTGAAAGAAAATGAGTACAGAAGCATTGAGTGCTTATCTGCAAATACATCTATCTTTGAAATGCTCTTTAGACGACAAGATTATGATGAATGACAGAGTGTGCAAGATTATCAGAGTGCTACAGAAGATAATCGAGAAATCTACTCTTTTGACAAAGTCATTAAATTGAGTAAAAGACTTTTGAAATCAAAGCTGCTTTGAAGTAGTAATGAAATCAAGACGACTGCGAATCATATGAAAAATGCAAGACACATTAGAAGCGTGAAATAAATATTTGAAGCACAATGATCATAAAAACAAGATCATTCAACAAATGAAATGTGCACACTTCAGAACACAAATGCATGAGCTGAGCGAAGCACTTAAATCAATATGATGCTTTGCAAAATGAGCTAGAATCGAAAGTCAGTTATTTAAAAAGCTTTCTCAGTTTTTGTCACTGAAGTGAAGCGACATCAATCATATGATAACAACGTTCAAGAAAAAAATCGAGATATTGCGAGAAAAGTTCTTTCTCTCATCTTCTCAAGCGAATGTCAATGACATCGCAGAATCATTCATATCTCTGACAGTCTCATTCAATTCACGCATCACAAAAGATGAAGTGAAGCAGACAATCAGACGAGTAAAAGCAGACAAAGCGTCGAACACTTCAAATATTTCAAACAAAGCGCTTCAAGCGAGTCTCGCAAAACTGATTTCAGTACTGACGAGTTTATTCAATGCATGCATAATACACAAGTATCATTCAAAGCAGTTCAAAAAGACTCAGACAATAGTATTACACAAATCAAAGAAAAGCGACTATATTGATTCAAAGATGTATCGACTCATTGCTTTGCTCAATATCATGAGCAAAGCGCTGAAGTCAATCATGATCAAAAGACTGAGTGACATAGTTGAGATTCATCACATGCTATCAAATGCTCAAATGAGAGCAAAATGCAAGCAATTCATGATCTCGACGTTAAATCTATTAATAAATCAAGTTCATACAATGTGAGACTGTGAAATTAAATATGTGATCTTCATGCTAAGCTTAGACGTCGTCAAAGCGTTTAATCAAGTTTCACACGTCAGACTTCTGCATACGCTGAAAATGAAAAGAATGTTAAGCTACATAATCAAATGAACATGCAGCTTTCTAAAGAATCGAGAGACGTCGCTAATATTCAAGAAACAAATGAGCAACATACGCGAAATAAATGCAAACATATCGCAAAGATTTTTCATTTCATTGATTCTCTTTCTATTCTTCAACGCAAGTCTAATTGAAAAATGCGAAGCATTGAGAATTAAAATCGAAGTGCTTGACTTCATAAACAATATTAACATTCTAGTCTACGACAGATTCACTGAAGAAATTTGCAGAACATTGAGCAAAGCACACAACGTCTGCGCGAAATAAGCTTGCACTCATGACACAATGTTCGCATCAGAAAAGTACAAGCTCATGCATTTTACTAAAAAATCGAAAAGATTCAACATAATGATTAACATACAAATAGAAAGCTTAATTATTAAATCAAAATCAGACGTATGAGTTCTAAAGATGCAACTGAACATGAAACTGCGATGAGACGCGCATCTTCGACAAATAAAGATGAATCACGTCACAAGAATGCTGATACTTAGTCATCTTAAAGTCTTTACATGAGAAACTATCTTCACAAAAGTGAGACAAGTATACTCAACAGTAGTGAGATCAGAAGATGCATTCAAAGCATCAGTCTGACATCAGCGTGACAAGAAAGATGAACTGTTGAGCAAAGAATGCAGATTAGAAACACTTCAGAATCAGACTCTGCATCACGTAGCAGAAGTGTTCAAAAGAGTAAACATTGAAACTCTAAAAACAGAAATATACATGAGTTCATTACATGTTCATCTGAACATGCTACAGAACAAGATCATGCTACACAGTTGAATCAATGATTGAACGCAAGAGATCAGACAAGCATGCAAACTAATACACGTTCGTTTGACGAGAGTTAATCGCGTCATTTCTCGCTTACTCATCATCAAGAAAATAATACTTCTGAATGTTTTCATTCAAGAAGATGCGAAGATACAGTTGAGATGCAAATGATGCATCTTCTTCTTCACAATGATTTCAACAAGCAATAACATCGCAATAACGCAGTATCACAAAGATCAATGAAATCAACGATGAGAAAAGTACAGAGAACGTGTCGCAGACATCAATGTAATCTCAGCACAAAGATTGCATCTGAGCAATAAGATGATAAAGATGCGTGATGATCTTCAGAAAGCAGAAAGCACTCTTGCAATGCACATCAGAATCAAACGCATAGATTTGAATGCTTATCTGCACTCTAGAAACATTTCAGACATGAATAGCTTGCAATGTGACTGCGAATGAAGTCATCAGACGACGAAGCATGTATTCATGCACTGCTCAAACTGATCACATTTGCGATCAAGAATGCTACAAAATGCTGACTTCTTGAACTATTGAATAATTGTCATCATCATGAAGAGTCTCAGAGCAGTAGCAAAGATGATGATGAAAACGAAGCTCTTGAAGCAATTTAAAGTGACTAAAACACTCATTCTCTAACATGCAATCAACGCGAACAAATTTGATACATAGTCTCAAAACTCACTGTTTCAACTGCGTGAAGCAATCATGTAGACTGTGAGTGATTTTCTATCTCAAAGAGTTTTGTTCACTCAATACAGATAGCATAGAGTTTCTCATGAGTCGATCTAATCGATGTCACAAGAATGTATGAATTTATTATTATTATTATTATTATTATTATTGACTGCATTCATGACACAAGAAGATCTTGAAGTTTATTAACAAAGTAAGAATGTTAATTCAATCACAATTTTATCATTTAAATATTTTAAGTTTTTAAACATCTTCTTCAAGAAGAACGTTGATATCTTGTCTTTGCATTAAGCTCATGATCATGTCATACATCTTAAAGAAGATGTTCAATTCTCAGTCTTCGCTTTATATGACATGAATCATGATGAAATTCTAGAACTTCGTCATTATCTGAATAAAAATTCGAGCAAAGATTTCATTTGAATTAATCACTTTCAGACAATCATTTCTGTTCTCTTCATCAAGAAATTCGAAGAAGAACTTTACTTCTGCGTGAATTATCAAGATCTGAACACTATCACAATCAAGAATTGATATTCTTTGTCTCTGATCACAGAAATGCTGAATCATTTAAGTTGAGCTAAAATCTTTATTAAGCTGAATATCATCTTTGCATTCAATCAACTTCAAATCAAAGAAGAAGATGAAGCTTTCATCATTTTTTACATTCAATTTAAATTATTCAAGTATTTAGTTATGCTTTTCAATTTATGTAATGAGTTTGTCTTGTTTCAGAAGTACATTAACAATATTCTTCATGAACATTTAAATAAGTTTTATACAGTTTATCTGAATGACATCTTGATTTATTTTGACAATGAACTCAAGCATAAAATTCATGTTAAGCTCATTCTGCAAAAGCTGCAAGAAGCAAACCTTCAGATGAATATAATCAAATGTGAGTTTCACATCACTCAAGTTTCATATCTAGAATTGATAATCATCATCGAAGAGATTCAGATGAACTCTTTTAAGATAAACATTATTGTCAACTGATTCATCTTGATCAACATTAAAGATGTTCAAAGTTTTCTAGATTTCACGAACTTCTATAAAAGATTCATCTATGACTATAGTAGAATAACTATCTCGCTCACTCGTTTCATCAAAAAAGATGTACTTTTTGTCTGATTTCAGAAATGTCAGATTGCATTCAATATTCTTAAGAAAGTCTTCACTTTCAAGATTATTCTTCATCACTATAATTCAGATCACAAGATTGTGATAGAAATCAATGCTTCAAACTATATATTCAAAGACATTCTTTCTCAATATGATGAGAATAAGATTTTTCATTCAATTGCTTACTTTTCAAAGAAGCATAATTCAGTCGAGTGTAACTACGAAATCTACGATAAAGAATTTATGATCATTATTTACGCTTTCAAGAAATGATAATCAGAGCTTGAAAACTTTATCTATTCTATTGAGATGATCACGAATCATAAAAATCTTAAGTATTTCGTGTCAATTAAGCAGTTAAATCATCATCAAGCTTGTTGAAGTGAGTTTCTGTCTAGATTCAACTATCACATCGCTTATTATTTCAACAAGATCGATGATAAGTTGAATGCTTTGACACATTGCTCAAAAGATCTCTTTAAAAAGAAAAATACATTCAATTCTTAACATCAATATCAACATCAAATAATTTTGAAAACTTATGTTTTAAACTTCAATATTGTTGAGAATCTCGCTTTTGATGTTTTCAACATTAAAGTCATAAAGCTTCAGTCACAAATCATCACTTTAGATTCAATTCAGTTACATCTGTTTTTAATTATTTCAGCATTTTTGCAAATTTTAACTTTTATGAATTTAAAAATCGAAGAATTCAACGTTAAAGATGTCAAGTCTCAGTTAAATCAAGATATTCTGAATCTTGATAAAGATTCTGCTGACATTCTCACTCAGACATTGTGAAAGTAAGTTCAAATTAATGACAAATTTACAGCTCAGATAATTGAAATGCTTTGCAATGAAGCATAACATCATAACAAGATTTTTCTAGTCAAGTGTAAAGAACATGAGAATCATTTGTACTTTCAAGAAAGAAAGTATATGCTCAACTCAAATAAACTATATCTTCGTATCATTCAACTCACTCATGATCATGTCGTTGATGATTATTCAGAAAGAGCAAAAAGTTATGAACTGATCAGTCAAGTTTATTGATGATCAAACATTTATAAGTATGTTCAATGCTTCATACAAAACTGTCATGTATGCATATGTTTCAAGCTCTTTAAACAATGAACTTAAGAATGATTGCATTCTTTTTCAGTTCTTGAACGTCGTTGATGTGATGTTTTCATGAACTATATAAATTCTTTATCGCTCAATATCTTCATGAATATCACATATAAATATGTTCTAGTCTTCGTTAATCATCTTATCAAAATAAAACATTTAGTTCTCATCACTTTTATGAAAGTTGAAAAAGTTATCAACTGCTTTTATGCTCATATTTGAAAACATCATGATTTACTTAAATTCTTCATGTCTGATTGAAACATACAATTCATCTTTGATGTCTGAAAGCATATGTGTAAAATGTTGAAGATAGATGTTAAATTATTAATGATGTATCACTCTGAAATTAATGATCAAATCAAGAGAATCAATGCTATCATGAAACATTATCTTCAAGTCTTCATCAACTACATGCAGAATGACTGAGTTAAATAACTTTCTGAAGTTGAATTTGTCATCAATAACACATCATCATCAATCACTTTAACATCACTTTTCTTGATCAATTTAAGTCAAAACTTATGTTTAGATTTTAAGTCTTCTGAATCTTTGTTTAAGAATTTTACATTTCAAGCTTGAAACAAGTTAATCAATGTCAAAGAGTTTATCAAGAAGATGAAGAAACTAACTGAGCATTTATGTGATGAGATGCTTATAGCTCAGATCATTTACAAATTCAATGTTAATTTTTCTTGTCATTCTTGTTTTAAATACTTTGTTGAAGATGAAGTTTGACTGAATGCTTGCAATCTCAACATTGCTTACTTTGTTATCAAGTTAAATGATTGTAATGTTAATCTCTGCAAGATCAAGCATGTCTTTAAGAATAATTCTCTGATCATTGAGTTAAATCTTTCAGCATTCATGAAGATTCATTCAATCTTTCATGTCATTCTTTCGAATCATATCATAAGTGATTTTCTTTCAAATCAACATCAGAAATCTTAAGAACTTGTTATCATTGAAAATGATGAAAGATTCTGATATGTAAACAGCATACTAAACTTCAAGCATGATAGATGCTATAATTCATTTTTGCTTAAGTATTACATTGATTAAGAAGATTACTTTTTTACTTGAAAGTCTTTTCATCTTTTGAATAATTGTGAGCAAGCATTTAATGAATATCATCTCGTCAACTCTGTCGTTGAAGAATCACATGTACTGTCATGTGTGATATCTCAATGTCAATGTCAAGAACTTTAAGTTCAATCTTCATCATTTCAATTCAGCTCAGATCTGACTCAGATCTTATTTAAATTGAACTCAGACATTTTGTTTAAATCTGACTCAAATGTGACTCAGATGTATTTTAGTTTCACTGTGCATCATCATATTAAACTGCATTTCATCTCTTTCTTACTTAAATCTGACTCAGATCTTGTTTAAATCTGACTCAGACATTTCATTTAAATCTGACTCAAATGTGACTTAAATATGTTTCAATTTTGCTGTGTATCATCATGTTAAAATGCATTTCATCTCATCTTACTTTTCAGACATCTTGCTTAAATTTGATTCAGATGTGACTCAGATTTATTTTAGTTTCATCTGTGCTTCATCACATTAAAATGCATTTACATCAATTTTTATCTCATTTCAATCTTCATCTTCAATTCTTTCTTATTTTATTTTATTTCTTCTCATCATTTTGCAAAAGCTCAATCTTGAAGAGAAAAGTTACTGTCATGATGTCAGATCATCAACTTAATTTAAAACATAAATTGTTGATGTTTTAAATAATTTCAATTCATTGAATCTGTTTTGCAGTTCAATGAATCAAATCATCAATTTAATCATCATCATCTTAATTTAGTTTCAGCAATTTTGTTTTAATTATTTCAATCATATGTATGAATCTTTGCAATCTTAAGTTATAAAACTATTGTTTAATCTTGATTCTGCTCAATTCATGTATATAAAAGTTGAACTTTCATTCTTTTCTTTCACTCTTTGTCTTTCATCTTGTACATTATTTAATGTATTATCTTATATTTAAATTCTATTAAAAGTAATAATAATATTAATCTTTTATATTGATAGTATCTTTAGTTTAGCTCAGTCTTTGACACATCACATCAACAACATTTGCAAACTGAAAGAAAATATAATTATTCTTGAGTTCATTGTTTAAAGAGCTTAAAACATGTGCATATGTGATAGTTTCATATAAAGCGTTGAACATATTCATAAATGTTTGATTATCAATAAACTTGACTGATCAATTCATAACTTTTTGCTTTTTCTGAATGATCATTGATGACACTATCATGAGTAAGCTGAATGATACAAAGACGTAGTTTATTTAAGTTGAGCACATACTTTCTTTCTTGAAAGTACAGATGATTCTCATGTTCTTTACACTTAATTAGAGAAATCTTGTTGTGATGTTGTGCTTCATTGCAAAGTGCTTCAATTATCTGAGCTGCGAATTTGTCATTGATTTCAACTTACTTTCACAATGTCTGAGTGAAAATATCAACAGAATCTTTCTCAAGATTTAAAGTGTCTTGATTTAGCTGAGACTTGATGTTTTCAATATTGAATTCTTTGATTTCTAAATTCATAAAAGTTAAAATTTGCAAGAATGCTGAGATAATTGAAGATAAATGTAATTGAACTGAATTTAAAGTGATGATTTGTAATTGAAGCTTCATGACTTTAATGTCAAAAACATCAAAAGTAAGATTTTTAATAATATTGAAGTTTAAAACATGAGTTTTCAGAATTGTTTAATGTTGATATTGATATCAAGAATTGAATGAATTTTTCTTTTTAAAAAGATCTTCTGAGCAACATGTCAAAGCATTCAACTTATCATCAATCTTGTTGAAATGATAAGCGATGCAATAGTTGAATCTAAATAGAAACTTACTTCAACGAGCTTGATGATAACTTAACTGCTTAATTGATATGAAATATTTAAGATTTTTATGATTTATGATCATCTTGACAGAATAAATAAAGTTTTCAAACTCTGATCATCATTTCTTGAAAGTATAAACAATGATCATGAGTTTTTTATCGTAGATTTCATAGTTACACTCAACTGAGTTATGCTTTTTCAAAAAGTAAGCAATTGAATGAAGAATTTCATTCTCATCATATTAAGAAAGAATGTCTTCGAATACATAGTTCAAAGCATTAATTTCTATCACAATCTTATGATCTGAATTATAGTGACAAAGAATAATCTTGAAAGTGAAGATTTTTTTTAAAAGTGTTGAATGCAATCTGACATTTTTGAAATCAGACAAAGAATACATCTTTTCTGATGAAATGAGTGAGCAAGATAATTATTCTACTATAGTCATAAATGAATCTTCTATAAAAGTTCGTGAAATTTAGAAAACTTTGAACGTCTTTAACGTTGATCAAGATGAGTCAGTTGACAATGATGTTTATTTTAGAAAAATTCATTTTAATCTTTTTGATGATGATTATCAATTTTAAATACAAGACTTAAGTGACGTGAAACTTGCATTTAATTATATTCATCTGAAAATTTGCTTTTTGCAGCTTTTGCAAAATGAGCTTGACATGAATCTTATGCTTGACTTCATTGTCAAAATAAATCAAGATGTCATTCAGATAAACTGTATAAAACTTATTTAAATGTTCGTGAAAAGTATTGTTAATGTATTTCTGAAACAAAATAAACTCATTACATAAATTAAAGAGCATGATTAGATACTTGAATAATTCAAATTGAATGCAAAAAACAATGAAAACTTTATCTTTTTCTTTGATTTGAAGTCAATTGAACGCAGAAATAATATTCAGCTTGATAAAGATTTTAGCTCAACTTAGATGATTCAGCGTTTCTGAGATCAAAGACAAAGAATATCAATTCTTGATTGTGATAGTGTTCAGATCTCAATAGTTCATGCAGAAGCAAAGTTCTTCTTTAAGTTTCTTGATGAAGAGAACAGAGACAATCATCTGAAAGTGATTGACTTGAATGAAATCTTTGCTCAGATTTTCATTCAAATAATGACGAAATTCTAGAATTTTATCACGACTCAAATTATACAAAGTGAAAACTGAGAATTGAGCATCTTCTTTAAAATGTATAACATGATCATGAATTCAATGCAAAGATAAAATATTGATGTTCTTCTTGAAAAAGATGTTTAAAAACTTAAAATATTTAAATAATAAAATTGTGACTGAATTGACATTCTTACTTTATTAATAGACTTCAAGATCTTCTTGTGTCATGAATGCAGTCAAATGAAATTTCTTTTTCATTTAATGAAGATTCAAATGATGATTCTTATCATATGTACTATCTTGAGAATGAGATGAAAACTGAGCAAGAGTTGAACTGTTCTTTAAACAGATAGTTAAAGTCGTGTGACGCGATTTTGACTCATCAAAATCTAGATTAAAAGATGAGATTAATTCAAGATTCAAAAAAACATCAATTTTCTTTAAAATGATGCTAAACACTTCAATGTTTTTGACATGAGCAGCATGATCAAAGCTTCAAGCTTTCAACTCAATTATGTCAAGTTGTATAAAAGATTGATTGAATTAATCTGCTTAAAGAATAACAGAAGTTTTAAAGAGAAAAGAATTTCAACACTTGATTTTTAATGAATATTCTTTTTGAATGATTTAAAGAATATGATTAAAAGCTTCTTGTTTCAAATAAAAGACAAGATTAAACAAGATTTATTTCTTGTAAATGAGTTGAGTATTAATTGACTTTTCATGAGTAAACGAAGAGTTATATTACTTCTTGTGAGCAGATGAGAAACTGAGTTACTTCTTGAAAGTGAATTGAGAACTAAATTACTTTTTGCAAGCAAACTGAAAATTGAATTGCTTTTTATGAATGATCTGTAAATTGAATTACTTCTTGTGAATGATATGTAGACTGAATTGCTTCTTGTGAGTGAATTGAGAGCGAGATTGAGAAAAAGCTACTTTGTTAACTTCAAGCGAGAAATTTTCTTCTTGTTGATTAAAATCATAAATCTTGACGAAAGATTGACAATAGTGATTAAGATAGAAAAAGAAAGACAAGATTAGAATATTGTGTTCAAAATTGACATCAATGACATGATGATGAAGTCATAATAAACTCATGATGATGAGATATTGATTTAATTCAATGACATAGAAGAATAGTTTTTTGATGTGTTTAAATCTGTCATCAAGTTAGAATTGAGTTGAGTTGAAAGAAATCAATTCAACTCAATTCTGAATTCAAATTGAGATTGAATTGATTTCTTTTAACTTGAGCTCAACTCGAAATTGAGTTGTGTTGTTTGAACTCAACTTTTGATACTAAATATAGTATATTGCGTACTAAAAATAGTATATTATGTACTAAAAATAGTATACTTTTTCTTTATTTTTTTTCAAATTTTTTTGCAATCAATTTTGCAATCAATTTGATAGAGAATTTGATAGAAAATATGATAGAAAATTTGATAGAGAATATGGTAGAAAACATGATGGAAAATATGATGAGAAACATGATAAAGAGTTTGATAGAAAGTTTGATCACTTTGATAGAGAATTTGATAGGGAATTTGGTAGAAAGTAGGTCTGCAATCGAGTTCAAGTCAATTCGTCAAGTTGATTGAATTGAATCGAGAGTCTGACTCAATTCAATTGAATTGAATTGATCTCTTCAACTCAACTCAATTCTGAAACTCAACTTGAGTTGAGTTGAGCAACTCGAACTCGACGACAGATCTAGATGTGTTCATCAAGAATTATTGTGATTTCAATGACATAAGTAATGTCATTGATTAAAGTGACTTGATCATCATATTCTTGAAGTCTGCAAGAATGAGTTAATTGATGCAAGAAAAAATGATGTTGTTGCGTGAAGAATTTATTCATAAAGACATAAATCAAGACTTCATTATCAATCAGAGCGAAAGCAAAAACTTTAAATTGAGCTTGATGTAAAATATAAAATACTATCATGTGATTATTTTTGAATGTTGAATTGAATTCAAAAAGTTTCAAGATAAATTTAGCAGAAAACTTTCTATATGATTGAAGTGAGAATGAAAAGATTGAGACTAGTAAACAAGATGATATATATACAGATTTCTGAACATGATTTAACTTAAAAACTAAACTTTTCTTACAAACAGTGAAACTTCTTCATTTATATTGATGATGTCATTGTCATAAATGTTCATGATACATAGAATAAAAAGTTTCTTATTTAAGTATTTTTTAATGATTAAACTGATTGCATCGAGTCAAGTCATCGAGATCGAGTCGAGTTCTCGACTCGTCAAGACTTGATTCGAGTCAGAATTCTTGACTCAAGTATTCAAGTCAAGTCAAGATGTTCAACTCAAGTATTCAAGTCAAGTCAGAGAATTGAAATCGAGTATTGATTTGAAATTTTCAACTCGACTCGTCAAGACATGAAGATAAATAGATAGATATTTTATTATGACTCTTTATTATGACTTTCTACCATGACTTTCTATCAAATAGCCTTCATGTTTCTCTATCATAGCTTCTCTTCATGACTCTTCTTCATGATTTCTCTTCATGACTCTTCTTTATGACTTCTCTTCATGACTTTTCTTCATGACTTTTCTTCATAGCTTTCTATCATGTGTCTTTATCATAGCTTTCTATCATAGCTTTCTATTAAAGCTTTCTATCAAACAATCTTCATGTTTTTCTTCATGTTTCTCTTCATGTTTCTCTTTATGTTTCTCTTTGTGTTTCTCTTCATGTTCTTCTTTATGACTTTCTATCAAAAAGATAATGCAAAAAGATAATGCAAAGGCGAGAAATTGCAAAAATTTCTATATTTAGTTCTCTTGACATCATATTCAATTGCTTGATGAGTCGAGTCGAGTCAAGATGTTCAACTCAAGTATTTAAGTCGAGTCAAGATGTTCGATTCAAGTACTCGAATCGAGTCAAGATGTAAATATGAAAAATCAACTTGACGATCAGTTTATTTCTTTTGATAAAAAAGATTGTAGTAATCAACAAAGTTATTCATGTCTTGCTTTAAAGTTTCATGAAGATATAAATAAGCATCTTCTGTTTTGAAAAAGTTATCACAGTAATGATGCAACTTGTGTTGTCAAACTTGTCAATCTGCAAAGATGAAAATGATACAAAGATCATTAATTCAATATTGACTCATTAGATTGTGAATCTTCTTATTTATGATGAATCATGACTCGACATAAATGATCTTGACTCAATGAAAGAAATAATGATCATCATTCATGTTCATGCGTTGTATCAAACTCTGCTTTCATGCATTCAATTGATTTTTGTTTTTCTCATATTTAAATATGTCAAAAAGCTTCTTGAATCTAGAAGTGATGATGACAGCAACAGAATTTGCAAAAAGATGAATGATGAAAGAAGATTGATTATTCAAGATTTGTGCAATGATCTGAATTATCATTATAAAAGACTGAGAATTCAATTTTATATAAATTAAAGAACTGAAAATAATGAATGAAAACAAAATAATAACATCATGTTGTTGAACTTGATTTTTAAGCTCTTGCATTACGTGAAAGATCTCAACTGAATTTTCAATTACACTTTGAGTGAACTGTTTAACAGCATGCTTATCATTGATCGAGAAATTGTGAAGTGACTTCATTTGAGTGAAAGAGTAACTAGATGAGATTTCAACATATGAAAACGTTGCAGAAAGTGTAGATCTTTCATAATGTCAAAGACTGAGCTAAACTAAAGATACTATCAATATAAAAGATTGATATTATTATTACTTTGATAGAATCTAGATACAAGACAATACATCAAATAATGTATAAGATGAAAGACAAAGAATGCAAGAAAAGAATGAAAACTCGACTTTTATATACATGAATCAAGCAGAATCAAGACTAAACAGTAGTTTTATTGACTTAAGATTGCAGAAGTTCATGCACATGACTGAAATGATTGAAACAGAATTGCTGAAACTAAATTAAGATGATGATGATTAGATTGATGACTTGATTCATTGAACTGCAAAACAGATTCAATGAATTGAAATTATTTAAAATATCGAGGATTTATGTTCTAAATTGAGTTGATGATCTGACATCATGACAGAAAGAATATATGCATATTCATTAATAGCTGTATGTGAATAATCAGAAATGATTAAAGCATGTTTAATATGCAATGTCTTTAATT
>JAABUV010002016.1_pt1 | contig 28409 bp, 41 predicted proteins | sample 5559971 | NCBI WGS metagenome assembly JAABUV01 (sample SAMN10711881, study PRJNA513362) | rock metagenome | isolation source: Antarctica rocks | place: Antarctica: Victoria Land, Knobhead nord | collected 2015-12-19
CCCAGCCGCAGTTGGAGCCCTTTTGCAGAGGTCGGTGCTGGGAGCCAAGCAGTACCCACTTCAGGCCACAGGCCCGGCCACAACGCATGCAGGAGAACACAATGATACCGCGTGTCAGCAGTGCCTGGCGCTGCCGCAGCGGCAGAGCCAGCAAAGCCCAGGCCACGCACCCGGGTCTGCCAAGAGGTTGCACGCAGGTGGCCTGCCGCCCTGCCCGCATTCCAGTCAGGCTCCCCCGTGCTACAGTGCATTCGGCATACCAAGCCCGTCAGGTCCACAGCAAAGCTGCAAGGGAGCCAAGCGCCGAGAGCAGGAGTGACGTCTTCCCTCTCCCACAGCCTCTCAGCCTGCGGCAGGAGCCTTGTTGCCTAACTAGGCAACCAGGTCGGAAGTCTCGCGGAGTGCGAGCAGCGCTCTCGTACCCACCGTCGCAGGAGATGGCAGCTTTGATGTACACACGCTCTGAAACAGGCTGTCCTGCAGCAGACCTGCCCAGGCGCAGGCTTTCCAGTGTGCGTTTGACCGGCATGGTCCTCATAATATTTGCCGGTCGCATCTCACACGAGAGGGGCGCTGCCAAACTGGGCGTGTGCGTGCAGGACGAGGCTGCCGCAGAGAGACGGCTAGCACAAGGTGCGCGGGGTGCTGCTTTTGCATGCATTCCGGTCTTGCAGGTTTGTACATGACGCCCTAGTGAGCCACCGCAGTCGAGCGGCGCCTGCTTCAGAAAGTGGAGGCGCTGCTGCAGCGCTGCGCCAGGCTGCAAGCAAAGCATGCGCCGGCCTGCCGCGAGAGGCAGAGAGCCTGGCCGCAGGGAGGGAGTGCACCGGTGCGCAGCTGGGTAAGCCAGCAGAGCAGCGGGCATGGTGAAGGGCAGCCTCAGGCTCGTGCAGCGGATGAGAGAGTGGTGCTGAGCCTGTGCCAGCGCTGACATGCGCCCTTGTTGTGGCGGAAGTGCTAGTGTGTACTACAGTGAGAGGAGCGCAGAGACTTGCACAAGTTTCAATGCCCACAGTACAGCCTGCACGTAGTGTGGCTACATGTTGCATGCATGAGCATGCTCCATCATCGTCTCCGCTCTCTCTCACAAAACCCGGAATCACATGCCAGACGTTTATACATATGCGGGCTCACCATGCCCACTGCCCTTCCACTTCGCATCAACCAGGCCGCTCCCAGGCTGTATAGAGCGCGACTCTTCACCGCCACGCGCATTCGTACTGTACATTGACAGCGACGCGCTGCACAGCCGGGCCGACATCACCTCGACGGGACCAACAAACTTTTTCGCAGACACAGCAAAAACTTGCCCCTGAATGACCACAGCCCATCCCATCTCGCGACAACACACTGACCTGGCCCGCAATACACCCCGTCCAGCGACACTGCCTATTATACAAGCGCAGCTGCTGCACCCACTGAGCTACCAGCAAGTGCAAGGCTCCGCCTCAGAGCCCGCATGCTGCAAGTCACACGATGTGCGCAAACTGCCGCTCCGAAGATCAACCATCCATAGCCAGACAAGGGCATCGTCGCCCCGATCGCTGTATACCCAGTACGGAGAAACTAAGACAGGCGGTGCTGCTGAGACACTGCGGGCATGGTTTGCGCCTGCGCGCAGCCGCCGTAGCAGCGCGCGCGGGCCTGCGCTGCTACCGCGAGAGCCCTCCGCCACCCCCGCACGCTCATACCCAGCGGCCTGCATAGCACGCCTGCAGCTGCGCCGGAGCGGCCGGGGGGGGCGGGGTCGCCGTCTGGTCATAGTCCATATGAGCAATACCTTATATCATGAGGCGCGCACGGCGGACCGGCGCGTGCGCGCGGCGGCGCGCTCCTTGTTGTCGAAGATGCCGCCGCTGTCGGCGGTATCGGGCGCATAGTCCATCAGCGAGGCCGGGCTGTCGCGCGTGCCCTGGCCGGCGCCGCCCATGGTCCGCAGCACCTCCACGCCTGTGCCCGGATTGAGCGCGTCGGCGCCAGCTGGCTGCGCAACAGCTAGCTGCGCAGCCGCCTGCTTGGCGCGACAGCTGGCTGCACGACAGCCGGACGCGCAGCCGCCTGCTCGGGGCGGCGGGCGCGGCGCCCAGCTCCCCGCTCCGCAGCGAGCCACGTGTCGGACAGAACCCACAACGGCCCCCGGCCCGGACGCGCGGCCTCAAGCACGGGCGGGGCCGCGCGCCGCTTAGCGTGTTGACGGCGGCGTAGGTGGCGGCCTCCAGCGCGGCGCCCAGGCCGCGCGGGCGCTCCGCCTCGGTCAGCTCGGCCACGTCCAGGAAGCGCTCGGTGGCGGCCTCCCACGTCAGCGCCCGGCGCTCCTGCGGCGCCATCGGCGCCGGCTCCTCCGCCAGCGCGCGCCGCAGCTGCGCGCCAAACTCCTCCGGCGTCCTGCGCGCCGGCCGCGCCGGCGCCGCGCTCGGCAGGCGCACGCAGGTGCAGGCTGGCCGGCCGGGCAGGACGGATACGGGGGCCAATACGCATGTCTCCAGCACTGTTGCCGGGTGCCAAGCTCCAGGCAGTGCGGGTGCGAGTGCGCTCTGCGCCAGCTGGCCCAGCAGCTGCGCTTGTTGTTCACAGAGGTGTCGACCTGGCCTGCGGGCGCTGCAGCGCACCGTGCGGGCGCGGCGCACCTGTAGATGAGGCAGTTGGAGAACGACTTGAAGAACGCGTTGCAGGGCAGGTCGGCCACAACCACCCACTTGCCCATCGCCAGCGCCTCCGCGGTCGTAGTGGCCACCACGTCGCTGGTGCTGGGGTTTACAAACACCTGCGCGCGGCGCGGCCTGAGCGCGCGTCGGCCTCCTCCGCTGCGCGAGCAGGCGGTCCTGCACAAGCAGCGCCTGCAGGCGCTCCCCGCAAGGGCAGGCAGGGCGCCTCGCGTTCTCGAGGGTACATCAAGCAGCACGGACTAGAGTAACGCAGCCGGTGTAGGGGCCCCGGGCGACACGCCAAGGCGCACAGCCCCTCTGGCGGCCGCCGTGCGCGCCGCTTCGAGGCCAGTGCCGCTGTGCCCGGGCGGCGGGGGGGCGCGCCGGGGGCGCGACAGCACGCGCCGGCGGGCGCGGGCGCGGCGCACCTGGTACTCGTGGATGCTGGAGTCGAGGTGGTCGCGGGGGCCGTGGAAGTGGACGTGCAGGTCCTTCTTCTCGGCCAGGGCGCGCATCTGCGCGCGGCCGCCGCCTGAGCCGCGCGCCCGGGCGACGCCGGGCTCGCTGCGCAGCTCGCGACCTGTTGAGGCACAGGTGGTGCGCGGGCGCCGCGGCGGCCCGCGCCGGCAGGGCCGGCGCGCAGTGCACAGTGTGGGGAACGCAGTCCTGACAAATTTCTCCCTGTTCCACAGCCTGCAAGTGCGGTCCGGAGCACCCGTTGCTAGCAAGGGGCAGAGTCACAGTGGTCGGTCAGCCGCATGCGGCGGGCTACGAGGACTGCAGCACGACCGCGGCGCTGCGCAACGCGTGCGCACGTTGTTGAGCCGGGTGCGGGGGTGAGGCCACCTGGCCAGCGCGGCCAGGGCCCCGTACCTCGTCCAGGTCCTCCCCGGAGCCGTAGCAGTCGACGTGCACCGGGTCGGCGCGGCCGGCCGCGGCGTGGTCGGCGTCCATCAGCGCCAGCAGCTCGGTGTAGCCCTTGGCCCAGATGGCCTGCCGGGCAGGCGTTGCGGCTGACCGACGCGGGCCCGGGGCGAGGCTGGGGCCTGGGAGCGCCCGGCATGCGTCGAGCAGCGCCGGCAGGCAGCCCGCGCAAGCGCCGCCCTGGCTTGCCCAACCCTGATGCTAACCCTAACAACTGCCTGCATGTGTGGCAGGAGCCCCCCGGAGCGCCAGGCACGTTCGAGTGAGAGGCCTGCAGGACGGCCGGAGCGCGCCCTGCGGCAGACACGCTGGGCAACCCCCCAAGCTCACCTTGCCGATGAAGTAGGCGCCTTTGCCGAAGCGCCGCCCGCCTATCGGCGCGGCCCGGGCCGCGCCCACCTCCAGGAACGACTCCGGCACGCCGTGCACAAACTGCGTCGTCTGCCGCGGCAGCTGCTGCACCGCGTCGGACAGCTTCACCACCTGCGCGCCCCGCGCCGCTCGCACGTGACGCGCGATGGGGCGGGGCAGCCAGGCATGCCAGGCAGCAGCCGCGCGACCGGCACAGACGCGCGCACTGCCCGGTCTGCGCAGGCGGCGCGCCCCAGGTGCGGCCGGGGCGCGAGGCCGGGCGGGCGGGGGCGCCGCGCGGCGCGCCTTGTGGCAGTGCACGCGGCACACGACGCGGTTGAACAGTGCGAGCCAGGCCGCCTTGAGCTGGCCGTGCTCCTCGCGGCGCGCATAGTCCAGGTAGTTGGTGTGGATCACGCCGACCACGTGCGCAAACTTGTCCGTCCAGCGCCGCCCGTGGTGGTACCAGGTCACTGCGCGCGCGCGCGCGGCTCGCGGGCGCCGCAGCCGGCGCGCGAAGGGGCGCGCATGCAAGAGCGGCGGCAGGCAGACTCATTTCGAGTGCAGCTTTGCGCCGTTTTGCAGACCTCTGACACAGCGGCGAGGCGGCACACAGACCTGAGCAGCTCCGGCACTCCATGGTGGCCTGTGCGAGCCTCTCAGCCGAACAACCACTCGTGGAGGCAGAGTGGGAGCTCTGCGGCCAGGTGGGGACACAGGGCAGGGCCATGTGGCTGCCAGGCGGGGGCGCACGGTGCTCAGGCTCCTCCAGCACGGCCACGTCAGCCTGCGCACGGCGGACTGCCTGTCACGGCAGCCCTTTGATATTCTGATGCAGTCACCGCGAAGCAAGCAAGCTGATATGCTCTTACTGTCCGGCCCCAAGGGAGGTGATCTGGCATGTGCACTTCCCCTTCGGAGACAGCGTCTGCTGACAGCCAGGAAGCACGACGAGCTAAAGCAAGGCCTGAAGCTGGCGCGTGTGCACGCCTCATCGTCAGGGATGTACTGCGTGGCGTCGCCGACCGGCAGGATGGAGCACTTCTCAGCCGCATAGCGTCCAGGATAGAACTTGATCTGCCGCCCCACACGCGAGTCAGCGCGCAAACGCTGCGGGTACAAACACTAAGTGATGTGAATGAGCACTAGACAGGTGCGGGCCACGCCCAGATTGGCTTCAGCAAAGCCAGGCTGACAAAGTGCCGGGCGTTGCTTGCGTGACTCGCCGTGTGCTCGCCGGCATCCTTTGCAAGCGTGGCGATCCGGGTGCGGACGAAAGTGACCGCGGACGGAGCACAGCAATGAAAGAGGCAACGCGCGCCTTGAAGTCGCACGGCATGCCAGTGCGCTTGCGCGCCCACGCGCGCACAAACTGCTCCTGCGCCTCCGGCGTCTCGAACGTCTGGTTGTTGGGGAAGATCATCTCCTGGTCTGCCGCGGCCAGCCACGGGATGACCAGGGTCACCTGCGCGCGCGCGCGCCCGCGTCGGTCGGGGCACGGGGCGTGCATGTGCTGGGCGCGGTCGCTGGCCGCCGCGCATGTGGCAACCAAGCTGCTGCAGCCGTGGAGTTTGCTCATGTTTGGATCCCAACAGGTTGTTGCATGCGTGACTATTCCTGCCCCTGCCGCCAAGGACGCTTATATTGCGCACACAGAAGGTGGCCTGAGGATGACGCATGCGCCTGCAAACCAGAGGTTGGTTCTAGCAGAGGTGCAAACGCCTCGCCATACGGCACAGACACTGATGACCCCACGGAAACCCAGGGCGGCGAGCAGGAGGGGTGCCGGGCGATGGCGCGCCTCGCGATTAGGGTCGCGCGAGAGGTAGGCCGCGCGCAGCAGCGGGTTCACGGACGTCCCTGTCATCCACGGCAGCGAGGCGGTCGTGTAGATGGCCACGCGGCGCCCCGGCTCGCGCAGGCTGCTGAGCCGCCGCCGCGCCGCCTCGCGCCGCCGCTTCAGCGCATGCGCCTGCGTGCAAAGCGGTGGGCGGCGTCAACTGTCCATGCCGGTGCTTGCCATGGGAACAACCTCTAGTGCGCCAGCAGCACAAGTCTGCTGTCCGCACAACCATGAGCAGGGGAGTCTGTGCGTCGGCCCGCAGTCCTCCAGAGGGTGCACTGGACTAGGAGCAGGAGGCGCAGCGCGGCACTTGCGCACAGTGCCATAGAGCCCAGCGCTGCACTGCGAGGCACCGGCGCGCCTGCAGGGGCCCAAACGGCTGCGCAGCTGCGTCGCCCTCGCCCGCTGCCTCGCCCTCCTGCAGCGCGCGCTCCAGCGCCGCCTCGTGGTGCGCGCCCACCATGCGCTCGAACGCCTGCGAGGCGCCGCACACGCGTGCGCTCGACACCCCTGACGCCTTTGCCAGGCCCTGCGCTATCTTCAGCAGCGCGAGGCCGGCCTGGTCGCTGCCGACGGGCACGCTGCCATGCAATCCTGTTCGCTGGGGTCAGACACGCCCTACCCGGTTTAGGAACTTTTACAAGGCTCAGTACAGCTGCCTTGGGCCTGCCAGGCACGGTGCCACGGGGGTGGCGAGCACACCTGCCGGAGCGCATCCAGTGGGTTGTCGGGGACGCCCGCAGCGTCGCCGCCCGGGCCGCCGCCCTCCTCCAGCCGCAGCAGCTCTTCCGCCGCGATCAGGTCCGTCTAGCGCGCCAGGGCAGCAGGCGGCCTCAGGCCGGTCGTTCAAGGGCGCGCAGACGCGCCCAGCATGTCCCAGCGAAACCGCCGGGCCTCGGGAGCATCAACAGCCTGCCCAGCCGAGGTGAGGTCCGCTGCGAGAGATGGGAGCAAGGCAGCCATACAGGCTGTCACACACTCATCAGCAGCCCTGTCACCGCATACGCGTGCCCGCCGCGCCCCCGCGCCTGGCCCGGGCCGCGCCTGCAGCGAGGGGAAGCCCGGCGACACCACCGCCTCCTGGCACGCCACGAATGCGGTGTTGTGCGAGCCCGGCGGCGCGCGCGGCCTCGCCGCGGCCGGCGGCGGGATGCGCGCGGCGGCTGCGGCGCCGACCCGGCGCGACGCGCCGGCCGCGGCAAACTGCGACGCCGCCGCGCTCTGCTGCAGCAGCTGCCCCAGCGTCTGCAGATTCTCGCTGCAGTTCTCCAGCGTGCGCTGGCAGGTCCGCAGCGTGCGCTGCGGCGCCGCCCACAGCGCGCGCGCCGCCTCGCCGCCCGGCCCGGCGCGCAGCTGCGCGCGCGCAAACAGCCTCAGCGCGTCGGCCCCGCCGCCATGCATCAACGCTCTGCCTGGCCGCCTGCTCAGCGCGCAGGCTAATTTCAATCTGTTTGTGCCCGTCGCGCTGTTTTGTGTGCCTGCACGCTGCACCCTGTTTGCACCGCTTGCGCATCCGGCGTCCAAGTGACATTCTGACTGGGGCGGCGGGCGCAAGTGCAGGCGGGCGCGGCAGAGGACAGGCGCGCGCCTGGTCCTGCAGGCTGGGCGCCGCGCGGCTGGGCGCGAGCGGGGCCGCGCTGGGCGCGCGTGCCAGCCCCGCGCTGGCGGCCCGCGCCAGGCCCGCGCTAGGCGGTCGCGCCGGGCCATCCGCCGGCACGCGGCCGCCGCGCAGCAGCGCGCCGTTCAGCGCCGCAAACACGTCCCAGTCGTGGCCGCGCAGGCGCGGCCGGCCGCGGCCGCGCGGCGCGAACGGCGAGCCCGGCTGCGCCTCCCCGCCGCTGCTGCCGCGGCCGCCGCCGCCGCCGCGCTGCAGCGCCTGGAAGTCGTTCTCCGAGCGGACCTTGCGCATGCCGGGCGGCGCGGGCCGCGGCGCCTGCGCGGTGGCGAGCGAGGACAGGTGGCGCGCGAGCGCGCGGTCGACCACCGGGCCCGCGCGCAGCGACGACTCCAGGCGCTGCAGGCGCTCCACGCGGCGCGCCAGCTGCGTGCTGGTCGCCACGGCGCCCGAGCGCAGCTGCGCCTTGAGCCGGCGCTCGGCCTCGTGCAGCTGCTCCGACGTCTGCTTCGCGGACTCCTCCAGCCGCGCCTTGAGCTGGCGCTCCGCCTTCTGCGCGCGCGCGCGCGCTGGCGTTAGCAACGCCTCAGAGCCCGGGCAGCCGCACACTGGACGCACGCGCTGCCCAGGCTCAGCGGGGCGCTCGCTGCGGCGCGCGCGCCGGGCGCTGCACAGGACAGCAGGCCGAGCCCGGGCGCTTTACACTGGGAGACAGGGGCGCTTCGCTTGGCCGAGGGGACGCGTGACCGAGCTGTGTGCTGCAAGCAGTGCAGGAGGCTGCAGCGGCGCTGCTGTGCAATGCGCAGTGAGCTCAGCGAGCGAGAGAATCATCGGAAGCGTGACAACGGCGTGCCTGCGCGACCAGCATCAGGTCGCTGGCGCTGCGCCGCGCCTCCGACAGCGTGTCCTTCAGCTCGCGGAGTGCGGGGGACATGGTCCCGTTCGTGCCGGCGCCTGGCCACTGCTCCGGCCAGCTGGTCCAGCCGTTGCGGTCGTGCTTGCGCGTCATGGCTACGGCCTGGCGCCCGGACCAGCGTCCAGGCGCACCTCAAGGCATTGGTGCTGCCTGCTCGGCCTGCTGCAGCAAGTCGGAGCCTGTGTGTCCGGCAAGCGGCCGTTCGCTAAAAGTGCCTAAGCGCTGGCGTGCCAGAAGGTGCGCGGTTCCTCGGGGAAAGGCAGGATTGGACAGCTCTGGTGGATCCAAACTTGGTGGAGGAGCTTGCCTAGGGTTGCTGAGCGCGCCTTGGAAGGCTACTCCGGTGCGCCCGCTGGTGAGAAGAGGAGCGCTCCCAGCAAGCACGACCTCGCACACAGAAGACGCATACGCAGTGGTAGCGCAGTTTGAGCGCAGCTTGCGTGTGTGCGGCAGCGGCGGCGTCTTCAGCGGCGGCGCGGCGCGCCTGTGGTGCTACTCAAGCGCGCCCGCGCGTGACGTGCACGCACCGCCATGCCCAAGCTCCAGCCGCCAGAGCTGAAGGGCTTCATGGACAAAAAGCTCAGCGGTGTGTGCGTCGGCTGCGCCCGTTGGCCACGCTGTCGGGTTTGCGAGTCCTGAGGCCACCACCTGCTCCTTAATTTTGACGCAGAACGCACAATGACGCGGCGTGCGCGCACTGGGGCCAGTCTCACTCAACGCGAACCGGCACGTCACGGGCGTGCTTCGCGGCTTCGACCAGTTTATGAACATAGTGCTGGACAACGCGGTGGACGAGAAGCTGAAGACGGACATAGGCATGGTGGTGCGCAGCCTTCCCGCCTTTGCCTGTCCTTGGATGCTGCTGGCCAGTCTCTGAGACTCCCCTTTGTGCTGTGCGCTGCGCTGGCGGGCCGGCACGGCGAGCAGCCGGGAGCGATGTCAGTGTGCTCACGGCAGGTCATCCGCGGCAACAGCATCGTCACTGTGGAGGCCTTGGATCGGTACTAGTCTGCGGCATCAGGACCCACGTCACGCGCTTCCTGGAGCGGCAAGCGTCAGTGCTATCTAAGGCCCGCTGCTCCGCCCTGCAGCCAGAGTGGGACGGCTGGCATGTGCTGCGGTAGGCTGGCTTGTGTGCCAGTCAAATTTCCTCGCGTGTAAGTGAGTGCGTATAACTGTATGCAAGCATTGTGTGGAGTAAGCAAGCAGTGCTTGCGTACTGTGGGGCGTGGCTTATGTTGAGGGTACGCAGCTGTGCAATGCCTGTAAGCACAGCACAGAAGTAGCCTTCTTGCACGGCAATGTCAGCACGTCAGCATCCCACAAGAAAAGCAACAAAGTTGCTTGCCACAGAAATCGCGTGGTACCAATCAAATGCATCAGCCGTTGCTCACCCCAAGTCACCCCAACTCAAAGCCCTCTCGCGTTTGGTCGGTGACACGCTTTGATTGCCCCGCCCTCGACAGCATGCATGTCAAGTATGTGCAACTCCAGATCCAACACGGCCGCCATGTCTTTACTGTCAGTCGTGCCCCAACACATCACCTTCCCTGCTGACCATCACATGCTGCCCACTCAACAGGCAGCAACAGGTGTGTAGCCTGCTGTATGCGGTTTCTTGGTACTTTCCTGGGACGGCGCCACGCATGTGCAATTTCCCTCATCCCAGCACTGGTGACGCGGCTAGGGACGCGCTGATCACGCCAGCGGCGGCGGCAGCACGGCAGAGTTGTCGTACTGGTAGATCACGTACAGGGCGGCGGCAGCCGTAGCCGCCGAGGCAAGCATGCCGCCTGTCTGGATTGCGGCTGCGCGCACGGCACTCACCCGGCTGTTAGCTCTGGTTCTTGCACCCGACATCTTGAAAAGAGACTCTCAAATGGCGGACACACTAGTTATACCAGACTGTGGTGTCGCGCCCCCAAATGATGGGAGCGCCACGCAGGCCTCGGCGCGCGCGAAGGAAGACAGCGCAGAAAGCCGCAAAACGGCACAGGTGGGCTTACTCAGAGCTTACTCATAATCGCGGACGCGGTCGCGCGCGCCGCGCGCTGCACGAAGCTGCCGACTGCGCGCGTCTCCTCCGCCACGGCGTGCGCCGCGCGCGCGGGCGCGGCCTTGACATAGCCGCCTACCGCCCTGGCCTCCTCCGCGGCCTGCAGCGCGACGGGGCAGCGCGTCGACCCCGCTCGTGGGCACACACAGCGAGGGGCAATGCTGTGCCACACTTGGAGAGTGCGCGGAGGCCAATTGCCTCGTAGCATACTGCACATGCCTGTCGGCTGCCAGCGCGTGCCCAAATCATGCAAGCATGAAGTTGGGGACTGCACAGGCACTGGATGCGCATGGTGAACCGAGGGCCCGCACGCGCAGCGCTGCTCACCAGGCGGGGAGCCAGCCGCGCGGGCCCGCACCTTCTCCGCCAGGTGCTCCGCCGTGTCGTGCACGCGCCGCGCCGCCTCGCCTGCCATGCCCAGCACGCCGCCGCCGCCGCCGCCGTCGTCGCGCTCGGCGCCGCCCTCCTGTCCCGCCCGCTCGCCGCCCGCCTTGTCCGCGCCGGCCGCCTCGTCGGCGCCGCCCGCCGCCACCTCAGCGTAGCTGCGGCGCCCCGACCCGGGCGCCTCGCCGGCCTTCCCGCCGCCGCCATCAGCCTGGTCGCCAGCTCGTCCGCTTCAGCACATTGGGCCAGTCGGACAATGTTGCGCCCGTCCAAGGCTCGAACAGGACACGATTGGCCCACAGCCGGTCCACACCCACAGCAGAAGCTACATCCAGAGCCACATCCCCGCATGTGATATGAGCCACACCTCGCATGCCTACATGCAGACTGCAGAGCCTTTCGCTGTGCCGGTGCGCAGCCGTCTTTCAGCACGGTCGACACGCATGCACAAGGTGCTGGAGTGGCCGCTCCGGCGCGGTCAGTGCGCGCGCACCTTGTGGAAGCCCTCGTCCAGCTGGTGGACGGCCGCATCGAGCGCCCGCTTGGGCGCGCCGGCCGCGTGGCGCGCGGTGCCAGTGACGTAGCCCGCCGCCGCGCGCAGGGAGTCGAGCGCGCGCTCCGCCGTTGCGTAGATGCCATGCGCGGCCGCGCTGGGTGCGCCGCGCACCGCCGCCGCGGTCTTGCTCCCGGCCTCCTGCGCAACGGCGCTAGCGCTCTGGCGGCGCCGCAGGGACATGAGCGCAGGGTGGCGTGCGCAACAGCCCCTTGAGCAAGGTGGTCATCCCCTGTTGTCGCCTGCCGCTCGCATCCTCATGAGCGGCATGGCCCAGCAGGCCGGCCCCGCCGCGCAGCGCGCCTGCACGGAGTGCGCGGCCGCGGCGGCGCGCTCCCTGGCCGCGTGCGCGACGTCGGCGGCGGTCTCGCCCACGGCGGCCGCCTCCTTGGCCGCCCGGTCGGCGGCGGCCGCCGCCAGTTCGCCCGCCGCCTTGTACGCCTCGCTTGCCGAGTGGCCGGCTTTCATGGCCAGGCCCTGCGCCGTGTCGGCCGCGGCGTGCCCAAAGTCGGCCGCGCGGCCGGCCGCCGCGCCCGCGGCCGCCTTGCCCTGCTTGGCCGCCTGCTGGCCCAGGTCCGCGGCCGCCGCGCCCGCCTGCAGCCTCGCACGCGCGGCTCACCACCGCAGCAGGTGCTGACCCTTGCGGCCTGACAAAGCACCCCAGGTGGCTTTCTTTGCATCGCGCTGCAACATGTCGCCTAGCCCGCTCGCCTGTTCAGCTTGCGCGCCAGGCCGCCACCAAGATGGGCGTCGGCATTCGTGCGAGGCATGATTATGATTGCAACAGGGTACAGCGCGGCCTGCGCAGGCAACGCTGCACTCTGTAGCCAGCATAATCAGGCCCGCATGAAGGCGGACGCCCGCCTTGCCGAAGGCCTGGCGCGCGAGCAGAGCAGGAGCAGGGTGGTCCTGCACTGCAACAACGTCGAACTGTACGAGCGCTTGCCACGGGCAGGCGCGCGCCTCGCTGGCCTTGTCCTTGGCGATTGCGCCGGCCTCGAGCGCGGCCTGCCCCGCGCGCTGCCCGGCCTCGGCCGCCTGGTTCAGGCCCGCCTTGACGTGCGGCGCAGCCGCTGCGGCCACCTCCTGCGCCTGCGCCAGACGGACGCGGCACGGTCAGATACACGCGCGCGGCCCGGCAGTGCTGCACGCTTCTGGGAAGGTGAACGGCGTCGGAGTGGCAGGCTGCTGGGGAAACAGCCCATAGGTGCAAGACATCGGCTCGCACAAGCACCACGGGCTCGCCACACACGCACAAACCTCGCACCCGCCAACCCAAAAACCTGACTGCGCCTGGACGCAGGCGACACAAGGACAGCTAGCGACACGTCCGGCAATCCTGCACAGAGCAGCAAGACACACTGTTTGGGCCGGCCTTGTGGGTCAAATGCTGCTACCAAGGGGCACACGCGTGAAACCCCTACTCGCACCACCACAGCCGGCAGCTAAAAAGGCACACGCGCCCAGCCCAAGCGTGCTGGCCGCGCCCTGCTTGGGGCTGCTCGAGGCTGCGTCCATGCGGCCGCATGCACGGCACAGCCATGCCGACCCGCGTGCAGAGGGCGCTGCTTCCGCCGCCATGCCCTGTCAGTAACACCCTGCGCCGCCGCGCACAGGCAGCGCATGGGCACAGGCGCGCCTTCTGCGCGGCGCCCTGCCCGGTCTCGGCCGCGGCGCCTAGGCCCGCCTGCGCCTGCTCCGCCGCGCTGGCGACGTACGGCTGCGCCTTGTCGGCCAGCCGGCCCGCGCCCTCCTTGGCGGCGGCCGCTGCCTCCGCCGCGCCCTGCGCGGCGCTCTTGGAGTAGTCCACGGCCGTGTCGGCCGCGGTGCTCGCCACGTCGGCGGCCGTCTGCGGCGCGGCCGGCAGGTCCCGAGGTGTAAGTCGGCAGGGGGCTATGCTCGGACGCAGTGGACACAATGAGAGCTGCCCTGCATGTGCAAGACGCAAGCTCGTCTCGTAATCATGCGGGAGGCGGCGTCCAACGCTGTGCCTCTGCGCGGGACAGTGCAGACCTCTCAGACACCACGCGGACCAACCGCTGCATGACACGTACGACACCTCCAGCACTGTTGCGCACAAGTGGGCAGGGCACGTCTCACACGCAGTGAGTCACAGCGCTTGACGCGCAGTCACAGCAGACTGCAGCTGACTGACGACACCTCCCGTGTCTTACCAGCACCTGCACCCAAACCAGATCGGTCGCCCCTTACTAGCATCTCCAGCACGCCTTGCACACGCGCGCGCACACAAGCGCACACAGCCGCGGCTGGGCGCGCACGGAGTAAACGGCGTGCGCAGCATGCTTGGTCATTGTGCCCGCCTCGGCGGCCGCGCCCGTGGTGAAGCCGGCCGCCGCGCGCACGGCCTGGCGTCCCGACGCGTGGCCCTCCGCCTGCTGCGCGCCGGGCGGCACGGCGCCAGTCGCGCCTGCGCCGCCGCCGGCCGCGGCGGCCGGCGTGACGATGACCACGCTGCCGCGCACAGTCGTGGCCTCGCCCACGGGCGTGACGACGACCGCGCCGCTCACGGGCGACGCCTGGTGCACCACGCCGGGCGGGGTTCCCGCGTGCAGCGCGTCCGAAATGCCCTGCGCGCGTCTGGGAGTCAGCTGGCGCGGCTGAGGATGGAGCTGGGGCGTCGCTCGGCAGCTGCACGCGGCATGCCTTCGCAGCAAGAGTGGGCTGTGAGACTTGCTGTAAGGCACGGCAGGCAGTGCACAGGGACAGCTCTTTGTGCGACGACGCTCTCAGGCTCAGAGGAGGGTGGCTGAGGCAGGTTGCATGAACAGCCCATGAAACAGAGACCCCACAGCCAGCTAACAACACTTCCTCGTGAGGCGCAGACGGAGCGCAGGCACGCTAGCAATGTGGCCGGCACGCAACACAGTAATTGCGCTCACCGTGGACGCATGGCCCACGAGTGCGCACCGCAGCACATATATGTATATACCACAACAGATGCACAAAAGAGGGAGCGCAGTGGCAAAACAGCTGCAGGCCACACCTCAGCTGCGCTTCCGCCAGTGAGAACCTCCCCGGCGTCCATGTCCTCAGTGGCCAGCGCAGCCCCGCGCATCGGCTCCGGCGCAGCCTTGCTTTGAGAGCCCTTGTGCCGCGCCATGCTCGCCCGCTGCCCAATCTGGCCCGCGCGTCAAGAGCTGCACGTTAGCAGCCACACTGTTGCCCGGTATCTGGTGTCCTAGCCACACCGTCTGTCGTTTTGAACTGTCTAGACGGGTAATCCATGGCACAAAATCAGCATCCCGCGGCGCTCCTGCAGCATACTGAGGCCCAGCCAGGTCACGCCTGCCCACTGCGCAGTGCGCACAGGGCCCCACGAGGTGGTGCTGCTCCCCAGCTTTGATATTGGGCGGTGTGAGCGGACGCATCACTGCAGGATTGTGCGCTCAGTTGCTTCAGCGTGTGCCTCCCGCTTGCTTCTACACAACAGGTACCCCTAGTGCTGTCAGGCTCTGGCAGTCCTGGCACACGCACCTTGCTCTTCGCAACAGTTGGCAAACAGGCGCAAGGTGTCGCTCAATTGCAGTCTTTGCTGCAAAGTCAGGCAGGCCAGATAGACGAGTGCCCTGACTGTTGAAGGAAAATGGTACTGGGTGCACGCAGCCCACAACCTGCAGAAGGGGGTTCCCCAAGTACACATCAGCAGCTGGTTCGGTAGGGCTAGGCTGCACTGCTTCACAGCACTGCTTCACATTCCAAGCTGCCTTGAGCAGGCAACCTCAGTAGATGGCAGCCCCTTGCGCGCGCGCGCCGGCAGCAGCCGGCCCTGCGGCGGACCCATTCTGCTGGCGCGCACATGGCGCGGGCGCCCCTGTGCGCCCGCTGACCTCGCTGGTGCGGCTGCGCGCGGCCTGGGGCGCTGTCGAGCCGTCCCCGCCCGCGCACGGGCAGCGCATGGGCGTTGGCTCGGGCGCGGGCGCACCAGCGCGGCAGGTGCGGTCCACTGCCGGGGCCAGCGCACACAAACAGCGAGGCATGCGGCTGCGGGCAGCACGGCAGCCTGCCCAGCTTTCCTGGGCAGCAGGGCTGGGGGGGCAGGCAGGAGCAGCAGGCAGGCAGGAGCAGCATGCTGCCCCGGCAGCCCTGCCCACGGCTGTGCGGCCTGACCCGGCAGGTGCTGGTCGAGGCGGTCGCGGCCAAGCGGGTGGAGGAGTCCGCGCCGCTGACCGCGCCCACGGCCTGGCAATCATACCGAGGCGACTTCGAAAAGGACGACGGCGAGCTGGCCATGTGGGTTCCCTGCTGCCCTGCTGTGTCCCGGGCGCCTGGTTGCGGGCCCAGTGCTGGCCACGCCGCTGGACAGCCCTCGACAAGTAACACGTACCTCCTCCCTCTTTGGTGCTCTTCACCTGGCTGTCACTGCGCGCGGGGTGTGCGGTGAACGGCATCGCGGTGCACCTGATGCCCGCCCCTGAGCCTGCACGCACCGCTGGGCGTGCAGGCTCCTGAACAGCATTCAGGCGTTTGATGTGCCGGAGCGGAGGGAGAGCGCATCGCCGCCGGCGCCCGCGCCGGCCCCGGCCACGCTGCTGCCCGTGTACGTGATGCTGCCGCTGGACACGGTGTGGCCTGTGGAGCGCGACGGCAAGAGCGTGCGCGCCCAGGTTTTTGCGCATGTGTGCGGTCCCGCGCCGCGAGTTAGGCGCCGCCGCGTGTGCCGTACCAGCGGGGCGCTGCGTGTTTACGCGCTGCGCTGCGTGTGTCTGTTGGTTGCTCCGCCCGCGGGAGAGCGCAGCCCGACTACAGCGGGCCGGCACTGTGTCTGCGCGCTGCTGGCGCAGCCACCCACTAGCATAGCCGTCCCTTTGCAGGGCAGCACGCCGCGGCCTGGGTTCCGACGCTCCGCCCGCCCGGGCGCGCACAGGTCAGCGTCATAAAGCGGGAGAAGGCGCTGGAGGTGGGGCTGCGCACGCTCAAGCGCGCGGGCGTGGAGGGCGTCATGGTGGACGTCTGGTGGGGCATCGTCGAGGGCGCCGCGCCCGGCCAGTACGACTTCTCAGCATACAAGCGCCTCTTCCACAAGGCGCGGCGCGGCCCAGGCTGCGGGCTGGCGCGCGCGCGGCCTGCTTGGGGCCGCGAGGCGCTGTCTGTGCCGGGCAGCGCCGGCGCGGGGCGCGGGGAGCCACGCCACACGCTGCGGCGCAGCGCGCAGGAGGCTGCCGCCGCTGCCTTAAGAGCGCCAGTCAAGGCGCTGGCAGCTGCCGGCGCCTGTGCGCCCGCCTGCCGCGCAGGCGGTCGGCGCGTCGCCGTGCTCGTCCGGGGAAGGCCTGCGACGCACAGCAAGGCAGGAGGGCGCGCGAAGTTGTGATGCCGGCCCGAGCGCGCGCGGCTGCGCGCAGGTGGCCGAGAACGGGCTCAAGGTGCAGGCGGTGACGTCGTTCCACGCGGCCGGCGGCAACGTGGGCGACACGTGCAAGATCCCGCTGCCGCGCTGGGTGCTCGCGGTCGGCGAGCGCAACCCGGACGTGTTCTTCACCGACAAGGCCGGCGTGCGCAACCGCGAGTGCCTGAGCCTGGGCTGCGACGGCGTGCCGCTGTTCCACGGCCGCAGCCCGGTCGCCATGTACCGCGACTTTGTCGAGGCGTTCGCGGACGAGTTCGACTACATGTTTGGTGCGGCCCGCGCCGGCGCCCCATGTCCCGCTCGCAGAGCCGGTGGCCGCCCGTATGAAGACAGCTTCTGCTGCAGCCTTTGCTGTGACTGGAGTTGATTTGACTTGGATCGGACTGGGTATCAGCGTCAGCGGTACCAGCGTGGAGTGTGCATGCTACCCGTGACGCACGCGTCATCGAACGGGCTGGGCTTACATGTGCCGACGCGCTCGCGCAGGCGAGGTCATCAACGAGGTCACCGTGGGCCTGGGCCCGGCGGGCGAGCTGCGCTACCCCAGCTACCCCGAGGGCGACGGCCGTTGGCGCTTTCCAGGCGTGGGCGAGTTCCAGTGCTTCGACCGCTACATGCTGGCGGACTTGCGCGAGAAGGCTGAGGCCGTGGGCCACCCCGAATGGTGCGGCACCTCGCATGCCTGCCGGCTCGTTGGCGTGGGTTGGTTGGCATGGGTGGGCTGTCGATGCTATGGGATGCAATCACCATGCTCCAGCGCCAGTGCTGACGAAACACACCGTGGAAAAGACGCTGCGCAGCGTCGCCCGAGACGTGCGGCCAAAAGCTCTGTGCATGCCGGCGCTGCTGGGGCTGACGCGCGGCGCGGGGGGCAGGGGCCTGGGCGGGCCGCACGACTGCGGGCACTACAACGCGGCCGCCTGGGAGACGGGCTTTTTCGTGAGCCAGGGCGGCAGCTGGGACAGCGAGTACGGGCGCTTCTTCCTGGGCTGGTACAGCGGCGCGCTGCTCGCGCACGGCGACCGCGTGCTCGCCGCGGCGGCCGAAGCGCTCGGCCGGCGAGGGCGGCCGCGCCGCGCGCGCGCCGTTACGGAGGTGCCCCCTGCGTCCGGGGAGCAGACACCACCGTGTGGACTTTAGAGCGGGTTGTTGTGCGCCATCCCAGCGCGTGCAGGGGTGCAGGTTGGCTGTGTGCAGCGTGTCTGTCTTGACCGCCCTCACACTGCAAAACAACAGAGAGGCTGGCTTGTAGGGCTTGTGCACTCGCGCGTGCTACTGCAAACACACCAGCAACCTGAGTGCGTCTTGGTAAGAGGCCCGCCGTCAACCCTGCGCTGCTTGCGCCGCGCAGCAAGCGGATGGGCACCTGGTGTACGAGTTTGAGGCTGCGTGTCACCTGGGCGCCAAGCTGGCGGGCGTGCACTGGTGGTTCAAGAGCCGCGCGCACGCGGCCGAGCTGACGGCCGGCTACTACAATACGCGCGAGCGCGACGGCTATGCGGACGTCATGGCGGTCCTGCGCCGGCACCGCGCGCGGCTCAGCTTCACGTGCGTGGAGATGCGCGACTGCGAGCACCCGCCAGAAGGCCGCTGCAGCCCGCAAGGTGAGCCCGCCGGCGTGTGGGGAACTTTTGAGCGCCAGCAGGCGGCGAGCCAAAGCTGACGCGCGGCGCGGGGCGCAGGGCTGCTGCAGCAGGTGATCGAGGCGGCCATGGCGGCGGGCGTGCCGCTGAGCGGCGAGAACGCGCTGCAGCGGTACGACCAGTACGCGTTTGACCGCATCGCGGAGAGCGCGTTTGGCCTGAACGCGCGCGCGGGCCGCCTGGAGCAGCTGACCTTCCTGCGCATGGGCGACCTCATGTTCGACAACTTTGGCTCGTTCTCGCAGTTCCTGGAGCGCCTGCGCTCGCCGCCCGCTGCCCAGGGCTGGACCGGCTACTGAGCGGGCGCGCGGCTCGCCCGCGGGATTTCTCGCCTGCCCACGCCAGCACTTGGCGAGGTCTGTGTGGCCCTGGTCCAAGGCCTTCACTTTTTATGACAGCTGGTGGGAACTGTTAGGCTCGAACAGCGTGTCAGGCCAGCATGGGGTTTGTGCCATGACATTAACGAATATGACCTGGAACCTAAAGTGGGCGGCGAGGGGCCAGCGCCGATGGGGCCGAACCTGCCAGCCGTCGAGGCAGCATGTTTTTTTGCAGTGTGGAGGTTGACACTGTCCATGCTTCTGGCCTGCCGGGCACGTGCGAGCATTGTCTGCGCTTGGACTGCAGGCCGTCACGGGTGGCAGCCGATGGGGTCTGATGCTGCCGGGACCCCAGCATGCGCGCCGTTGTGCCGCTGCGCGAGGGCAATTAGTTCATTTCGTTATTAGGAGGTTGTCTTGCGCGCTGCCCCGCACAATGCCGTATCCTTCAGCCCGGCTGCGCAGCGCTGCGCCCATGCGCACGCCGCGCGCTGGAGCAGAGTTTTGGTAAGCCGCATTCTGTGTACCGTCGTACCGGGGCGCTGAAGCGCACTTCGCAGCCACTCCAAAGGAGGCAGCTCGTGGGTGGACCTCGCTGGCCACGGCTGGACGGAGCCCATGTGCAGAACTGCGCGGTGCTCCAAGAGCTGGGCTGGGCTGCAAGTTGCAGCCTGCAATGCATGCTTGGGCATTGAAACCTGATGGGGAGGCTGCGCTGAGTGTGTAGACGCACATGCTGCCCCCGTGTGTGGACTGTTCAGCGTGCGCACAATTGGCCGCCCCGCCAAGTGCGGCAGCCGCTTGTTTGCGGGACTGTCTAGGCTGTGCCTCTGAGCCAGACGGGCCTGCTGGTATGTCTTTGTGAAGCAGCACAGCGGTTGTTGCTTCACGTAGTGCGGCATGCTTGCATACTGGAGGCTGATTTCATATTTGTATATCACGAGCTGCTGAGCGCCATGGTTGCTAGGACGTTGGGAGTCTGTGCTTTATGCAACGGCTGGATGAAAGGGCTGGATGAGAGGTGCTAGCCCAAAAAAGGCTGCCAGGAAAGCCGGGCCACAGCTGGCCGCTTTGATGGGTTGTTTAGCTAGTATAGTTGATAAAACTTGCACCCCAAGGATGCCAGGTTCACAATCAAAACAGGCGCCTTGCCGGCTACTTCCCTTTGCCAATGCAAATTCGACCAAACTGCAACACGCAGCTCCCCTCCACAATCAAGTCACAGTTAGTGCTCTTCAGCAGACAGCGCAAAGGTCAGCAGTGAAAGTTCCCTTTGTGGCCACTCGATGCAGCACGGCCGCACATGTCTGCGCTGCCTGGCCGGCAGGCTGCAGAGCGCCAGCCCCATGGCGTTCTGTGAGCAGGGCTGGTCGGTGCAGGCCGCGCGCGCGCACACCGTTGAAGCGGTGGTAAAAAACCAGAGGGTGCGCGTCCTGGCGTGAGGCGTTGCTGCACACTCCGCGACCCACCTTGTAGTCCAAAACGCTTGAGCACGCGGCGAGCGTGCGCAGGAAGAGGAGGCAGTCAGGAAGCTCAACAAGATGTCTCTGCTGGACAACCTGGCCAAGGATGCTAACGACCACTTTCGGCGCATACCCCCGGCCAAACAGCGCGTGCTGGATGCCAAGGAGACCGCCAAGCGCCTGGAGAAGAAGCGGTTCAACGCCTACCTGAAGCTCATCGAGGACCGCAAGCAACAGTGCGCGCGCCTCCCGCCGCCCCTGTTCCCCGCTCTGTCTTGGTTACTCATATGTCGTTCCCGTCTGTAGCAACCAGCTTGCTGTGGCCAAGCAGTTTCTGTGGGCGAAGGCTGAGGCTGGTGTGCTGGCTGCAGGGGTTACTGATGGTGCAAGGCCTTTGCCTGCACGTCAGCGACCCGACGCCATGCTGCCTGCACTTGTCACCCTGTATGAGTACTGCTGGCGATGTGCCTTGCGTTGCGCGCCCTCATTTCTGTGAGCCCAGCAGAGTGCGCAGTTGTTTGCTCCAGTGCACTGTCGTGTCTTGTCTTTCGTGTCCTGTCTTTCGCAAGGGTGTGTGGTGGCTCAAGCGGGCTGTATGTGTGAGTGACCTCGGGTGCGCTGGTGTGCAATGAGCTCAGACATAGCTATGATCAGCTGCGGGGGCAGTGCGGGGACCTGTGACCTGCGACGCAGTAAAGAGGGTGTTTTACAGACGCTGTTGGGCTGGTCCGTGTTTGCCAGGATGTCTGCCACGCAGACCACCCTGCACGAGGCTGCTGCACACAGCGATGGTCACTGTACATAGCGCTCGTCGCCACACAAAGCGCTCGAGAGACCCCAGGGAGCGCGCGGCGGCCGGTCCCGCTGCCCGAGCCCCCACGCCGCATCATACAAGGTTCCCCAAGCGCACGTTGTTCGCGCGGTAGCCCATCTCGGACAGGATGGCCGCCCGCAGCAGGGGCACCAGCTTCCCCCGCTGGTCCAGGATGAAGGCGAGGCGGTGCGAGTCGCACGTGTACACCTTCAGCTGTACATGCTCCTCCGGCAGCAGCTTGGCCTGGCGCACGCCGTTCCAGTCTTGGGGCATGCGGGCAGGCTGCAATGCCAGGCCTGCCACCCCTGACAGGAGCGCCTCCGCGCACAAGCTCCATTAGCCGGCAATCGGACGCTTCACTGCGAAAGGCATTTCCAGCGATGTGCGCGAGCGGACACATGATCATGGGCGCTCATGCTCTCGTCCCTCTCACACTGCCGTGCAGGGAAGCGCCTTGCACAAGAACGGCCGACCAGGGTCCCTGCGCGAGCAGCGCATGCACCCTGCGCCACGGGCCTACGGCAGGCAGCGGCGCGCCTGGTCGATGTCATGCAGGAACGACCCGACGTAGGCCGTGATGGCGGCCGAGGAGGCGCGCACGTTGTGCAGCAGGCGCTCCCGCAGCGCCGCCAGCCAGGTCAGGTCGCGGCCCGGGCGCAGCGAGGCGGCCGACATGTCCACCTGGGTGTAGAATTAGGTTAGGCCCTAATCCTAACCATGACCAACTGGGCGCCGGCTCTTGGCCGCTCGGCGCAGTGGCGCGCTCGCCGACTGCGAGCGCAGGGCGATGCGAGTGGGGCATGCGAATGATTCGCTGTACAGGCAGCACTTTGAGGCGCACAGGTGCACCCGCGCTTTGCAGCGTCAAGCCTGCATGCATGCGCTGGAGCAAAAGAGCGCAGAGCGCGCCTGGGGGCAGAACACGTGGACGGATGTCGCGAGCTCTGCACACAGCAGCGCCATCGTCGCGCCCTGCCGCCCTCACTCGCCTGTCATGCCTGATTGGATGCATGCCGCAGTGCTGCGTGAAGCGTTTGCGCCGTTTCTTACATGCGCTGTGCGGAGGCCGCAGAAGCGGCGCGCCGTCGCGCCAAGCGCGCCGCATGTGTGCACGCCGCTGACGCAGCCCCCGCGCCTGCTGCGAAAGCAGGGCGCCTCAGAGCGCAACACCGCAGCGGGCGGCGCGGCCATGCTGCAACCCTGCCCTACGCTGTGCACAGCAGGGGGCGCACCATGCTGTCCCCGACCATCATGACCTTGCTGTAGCGGCGCGTCGCCAGGGCCAGCCGCTCGTGCCACGCCGTGAAGCCCTGGTCGCCGCCTGCGCACGCGCGCGGCGAGCACGCCAGCTTGCAGACATGCCGTGCACGCGCCCCACGCGGGCAGGCAAACGCTTCACGCAAGCTGTAGGGCGCGGTTCGGCCCCGCCTCCGGCCTGCAGTGCGGCGCATGGGTCGTGGCACCGCCAGGCGTGTGGGAACCCTCGCATGGGGATGCGTCCTGTGACTGATGCATGCCTGTGGGCATGCGTCGCCCAGGCGCGCGGCTGTCGCACGGCAAGTCGTGCAGGCCGCCGCGCGGGCGGCGCGCGCCGCACCCGAGTACCAGCCGCGGCCCGTGTCGACGACGAACAGAACGTCGAAGCAGGCGTGCGCGGGGTCGTCGGCCGCCTTCGCCACGCGCCGCAGCGCGCTGCCCCAGTTGGGCACGCCCGGCGCGCTGCTAAACGAGACCACCAGCACACGCTCGCCTGCGCCGCGGCGCGCGCCTCTGTATAGAGTAGGGTATCCCCCAGCCCGTGGCGCCTGGCATGCACACGCTAGAATCGGTGTGGAGGACAAGGACGGGCGCGCGCGCGTGCCAACGCTGCCCCGCCTGGCCGTTTCTTGAAGCGCTGCCAAGCGTGGTCACAGGCGCGGGTTTGCACCGTCGCTGCACGCGCCTGAGCCAGAGCAGGTGCAAGCGTTGATGCAATCGCTGACACCGCATAAGACCAAGGCGGATGGACGCACCGGGCGCGCCGGCGGCGTCCACAATGCCGCCGGGCCGCGCGGGCTGCGCGCCGCGCGCCAGCTTGAAGTAGCCGGGGCCTGTGCCGATGATCTCGCCCACCTGCAGCCGCTTGCCCGCGGCCGCGCGCAGCTCCTCCGAGAAGCCGGCCACCTACGGAGCGGGGCGCCGTGGTCATGTGACAGCAGCGGGCCCGGCGCGCCTCGGGACACTTGCAAGACGGCATCACCACCGGGACGCCTCCAGCTCTCTAGCAAAATGCGTGGTCACGCCTGTCAAGGCGCACAGGTGTGAAGGCCTGCAGCAGCGCACGAGCGCCAGTGCGGCGCCCCGAATGCAACTCCAGTCGGCGCCCCAGCGCCCGCGCTGAGCCGCGCGCAGCCAGCGCGCGCACCTGCTCGGTGTCGACGCCGAGGCGGCGCGGCGCATCGTCGGCGCTGCCGACCGTCGCCGTCAGCTCCGCTGCGAGCGGCAGCAGCGCGAGCGACGGCAGCGGGTTGGCCTCCGCCCACAGCCCTGCGGTAGCGCCACCCTGTCTGTGCGCCCCAGCCTGCACAGCGCATGGAGCTTGCGCACACCTGCAAGCGGAGCATGCAGCCTGATGTGGTTCCAGCCCGGCGTGAGCCCCCTGCCTCTGGCTCCGTCCGTCGACACCATGCCAGGCACGCGAGCCAGATCCTTGGTGCTACAGTTATTTCGCCCGCAGCATGCATGCGCCGCGTGGCTGCGCGCAGCGAGCAGCGAGCGGGGCGCGCGCGCGCACCCTGCAGGGAGGGCAGGCGGACGAGGTCCTGCGCCAGCGCGCGCAGCCGGTTGCCGTACACGGTGAGCTGCTTCAGGCTGGCCAGCCGCCCGAGGCCGGCCGGCAGCTCGCTCAGCGCATTGTCCGCCACGTTGAGGTCCTCCAGCGCCTGCCGCGCGCCCGCGCCGCTGCTGACCCCGCGATGCCTGCAACGCGGGCCTGTCTCGCAGAGCCACGGGCGCCCAACAAGCGAAGCGGCTGCTGAAGCTGCTGGGACTGATGACCTTCTGAACAACCCTGCGATGCAGGACATGCGGCTGCGCAAAGCTGCCTGGCCGCACTGCAGGCTAGGCCGAAGACCACGCCGCCATGCAACCAATGCAGCAACGAGCCTGTCGCTCGCAACACATGTTTATTGGCACATCGTGCCGGCCAGTTCGAATCAGGGCTGGCAGGCGGCTGCTCTGCAGCGGGGGGCACAGCCTGTCCCGGGGGACGCGCCTTCAGGCAGCTGAAGTCCTCGGGCAGCTCTGTCAGCGCGTTGCCCTGGAGCGCCAGCTGCGTGAGCGCGGTCAGGGCGCCCATGCCCTCCGGCAACGCCGCGACCGCGTTGCCATGCAGCTCCAGCTTTCGCAGGCTGCCTGCGCACGCGGAAATTGACTCCATGGCGCGGGCAGCCTGCCAGGGCCGCAGACCCCAGTGTCCAGGACACTTGGCTGCCCCAGCAGCTGCGCCGGATCTGCACCTCAAGATGGCACGGGCTGCTGGCGGCGCCACAGGCCGGCTGCACGCCCGCGCTTTCGCAGGCAGGCCGAGCGGCACCCATCTGCAGGCGCGGGCGCGCGCACCCAGGCGGGTCAGGGCAGCCGGCAGCGCAGTCAGAGCATTGCCGGCCAGCGCGAGCGTCTGCAGCGCCGATAGCGCCCCGAGCGACGCCGGCAGCTCTGTCAGCACGTTGCCGGGCGCGGAGAGCGAGGTGAGCGCGGACAGGCCGCTGAGGGTGGGCGGCAGCCGCGGGAGCAGGTTGCCGCCCAGCCACAAGCCCTGCATTGCGGCGAAGCACCAGTCGCCCGCCCGCCGCCAGACCAGGTGCGTGCCGGGCAGGACCGTGCGTCACGCAGGACGGCAGAGGCGCTTCCATAAGTTGCCAGCCTGCAGCGGCTGTGGCAGGCCAGGGAGATATCCATAAATCTCTGTACATGGGCATGTGCCATACTGCAGCGAGCGCCAGGCCGTGCCGCGAGCGGGGCAGGCTGTGAGCGGGCTGGTTGTGACAGGCGAGCTCGTGGGCCAGCACGGGCGCGCCTGCAGCTGGGGCAGCGTGCAGAGCGCGTCAGGCAGCGCGCGCAGCTGGTTGCCTGACAGCTGCAGCAGGCGCAGCGAGGTGAGCTTGGCCATGGCGTCGGGTACCTCGGTCAGGTTGTTGCCGGCCAGCGACAGCTCCTGCCGCCAACATACAGGCTGAGGACACAAACGTGACGGGACTTGGGGTCGGCATTTGCCAGCCACACTCCCCCACCACGCGGCAAACTAGGCGGCAGGGCCCGTCAGTTGCTTGCCCGACAGCCAGAGCTTCCCTAACGCTCACGCACACCAGAGGGTACGCGCTTCCTTCCGCATACCGCTTTGGCCTTGGCCACAGGCACAGGACTGCCCACCCAGGCCCCAAGGCCCAGCCGTCCCTGCAGGCAGCGCCGTGCCTGACCTAGCGCCAATGCAGTGCAAATGCCGCAGCCTGGCTGCCGGGCTGCTGGCTTGTGGCGCAGCCGGGGGCCCACCTCCAAGCCAGTGAGCTCAAAGACGGACTCTGGGATGGCGTCCAGCCCCTTCTCGCTCAGGTCCAGCTGGCTGGAGCCCTCCGCCAACATGATTTTCACGCGGATGGACACGTCAACCTCGGCAGCGCTGCATGCTGCGGCCCTCCTTCGGCTCCTCCGCAGCTCCCACCTCACAGCGCCGCCCGCCAACGAGCGCTTGCTGCGCGGCGTGCGACACCCCTGTGCGCACGACTTACCCAGTGCCGTGCTGCATAACATCTTCGCAACCAACAGGGGCGTGCTCCCAGCCTACGATGTTTTGCGAACGAGGGACAATGCCATAGAAATGCAGTACTCACAACGTGCCCCAGAACGCAGGCTGCCCTTGCAATCACAGGAGCCCTCCACCTCAGCACAAAGTAGCACTGGAGGGCCCGGTGACGTGCGCTCAGTTCCGGCTGCACAATTAACCATACACAAGCTAGGGTTGTAACCGCAGCGGCGGAGAAGTTGCAATTCGAGGCGCCGAGGCCATTGTGCCTCCGAGCTTGCGCCGACCTGTGTCGATGCTTCGTAGGCCAACATAGAGTGCAGCACGTGGAGCAACAGTGCGCACACGTGCCAACTGGCATTCTGGCATCATGCAAACTGCAGCGGAGTGACGCAGTCGCGGAGGGGGACCCCTGCGCTTGACGGCGCGGTGCGTGCATACAACTTTGTGTTGGCTAGGGCGGCAGGAGTGCAAGGGCATGCAGTCCGGCTACGCGCCTGCTATGTCTTCGCCGCTCCCAGCTTTGTCTCTGAAGTACATTCTTAAAGGAAACCCGCAGAATACGCGTGTATAGTCATAAGCAAGTGTGCACGTCAACGCTTTGCTAGACACAAGGTGCTGTGCGTGTGGTGCCTGCTTGAGGTGTAGCTGAGAACTGGCAAGCCGTGCGGGCCCCTGGACGCTCGCTCATAGAGTTGCGGCCCCTGCCTTGGGGCCCGTGCTGGTTGGTGTGTGGTTGCCACTTTGCAAGCACCAGCCACTGCCCCAAATAATCACAACTTCCTCTGCCCACGCGCCCGCCGTCTTGCGCAGGCGCTACCGAGGCGTTGCACATACGGCGAGCAAGCAGGAGCCCTGCATGGCGACGCAAGTGGGTGAAGGCGCCGCAGTGCCCCAGGTGCCCCATCGCCGCCACCTGCGATGCGCTTTGCTCGATCCCCCGTCTGCCTGCAGCGAGGTTCATGTTTTGGTGCTTGTTCGCAGCACACTTCCAGGCAGAGGGGCTGCTCACCGCCGCCTGTTGCTCAATGAGAACGCGCGGCGCAGGGCGCGGGCGTGACGTTCGAGGTACGGATGCCGCAAGAGGAGGTCGCCATCAGCCAGCTAGCGGTGCTCGAGAACTTTGCGGAGCATGGGCTGTACGTCAAGTTCGACGACTCCGAGGCCGCCGCGCTGGAGACGCAGGCGCTGGAGCACGCGCTGCGCGAGAGCGCCGCCGAGGCCGCCGCCGCGCCCAGCGCCGCCGCCGGGTGCAGCCGCCTGCTCGTCTGCGCCGCGCCCTCTGCACCGTCCCACCCTCGGCCAGCGGTCGCTGCTCGCTGGCAGTGCGCCTGCTTGTTAGTGCTCGCGCCACTCGTTGGCGCGTTTTTGCACAGCATGCAGTGAGCGATCGGAAATGACTGCTGTGCAGGTCAGGCAAGGCGGCGCTGCGCACGCCGATGGCCCCGCTGTCGCCGGCCGACGCCGAGGCGCTGGCCGCCGCAATCGTGGCCGCGGACCAGGACGGCTCGCCCGCGGGGGCGCCCGCCGGGGGCCCGCCGCCGCAGCCTGCCGGCGGCAAGCCCGCCGGCCGGCGGTGGGGCATCAAAGGCCTGTTTGGCGGGCGCGACGACTGCCCGGCCGGCACGCAGGCCGATGCGCAGCGCAGCATCGGCTACAGCGGCCCCGGGGTTGTGAAGGAGGGCAAGAGCGCGGCTGCTGCGCCGGGGCCGGCGCCGGCGGGGCTGGCAAACGGCCACCACGGCAGCGCGGCGGCCGAGGCGGAGGGGGAGGAGGCGCGCGTGGCGCGCGCGCTGGCGCTGTCCGAGGGCACCGGACGCGCGGAGGTCTCGCGCAGGGACGGCGTTGCCGCGGCGGACGCGGCGCGCGTGGCTGCCGCCGAGCAGGTACCTCTCCCCAATCCACATGCAGGCGCATCCTTTTGCAATACTGCAGAAGTCACAGAGCTTTTGCGGCTGTCCCTGTAGAGTGAGTGCAAGGTGCTGTTGATCTCGCCAATTTCTTGGCTGCCACTCCTGCACATGCTCTGTGAGAAGTGCATGAAGCAAAATCAGGCCATCTCTACGGACGCGCTGCAGACTCATCAGCACCTGAGTCAAAGCTTCTGATCTGTTGGGCCGAGCGTTGTCGGCTCACAGCGCGGCCGCTGTGGGAGCAGGCGTCGCTACAGCAGCGCGAGTGGGACGCCGTGCTGCGCCCCGCGCGCGAGCTGCGGCGCGACCTGGAGGCGCAGCTGGCGCGCTGCCAGGCGTGCGCCGCCGAGGCCGCGCGTGCTGCAGAGGCCGCCCAGGTGTGGGCCGATTCATGCTTGTAGGGTATAGGGTGAGGCAGCATGCGGTGCATGCAGCGGGAGCGAACGCCACATTGCGTGCCCCGGTGTGCCGGGTCCCGCGCGAAGGCCGCTTCTTGGCAGGCAACCCACGGCCGGCCGCGGTGCACTATTTGGACGGCGTCGCCTTCATGCAGCCTTGTGCAGTGGGCTCCGCACATGTGCGCCGCTGCATGGGCGCCAAGCACCGGGATTCATCCCCAACACGTATAGCACAGCAGGCGGCTTGTGGCAGCCTCATGCGCTGTGCCAGCCTGACGCCAGGTGCCCCTGGGGTGCAGGCGCAGAGCCCGGGCCGGCGTGATGCGGCGGCGTCCGAGGCCGCGTCGGCGGCCGAGGCCGCCGCCATCCGCGCGGAGGCGGTGGAGGAGGGCGCGCTGGAGATGGGCGCGCTGGAGGCGTACATCC
>JAABUV010002018.1_pt1 | contig 28388 bp, 26 predicted proteins | sample 5559971 | NCBI WGS metagenome assembly JAABUV01 (sample SAMN10711881, study PRJNA513362) | rock metagenome | isolation source: Antarctica rocks | place: Antarctica: Victoria Land, Knobhead nord | collected 2015-12-19
GAGGTGGGCATAGGGGACCACGTAAAGGGTGGGCTGCTTGGTGATGTCGGGGGCGGTCATGGTCTGGGCTGCGGCGTGTTTTGCGGGATTGACCAGGGCGATGACGGCGATGGCGGCGAGCAGCCACGACCTCTTGGAGCAGAAGATCTCAGGACGGGCCATAGAACCTCGGGTGATGAGGAAACTGAAAGTTCAGACGCGAGCAAGTCTAGTGCAAGCGTGAGTGATTGAAAAGCGTGCCGGGCGGCGTGGCGGACTAAACGAAACTGGCGAGATCTAAGGGACGAGAGTGTGGGATGGAGGGCGTTCCGCGACATCACAATGATCCGGAAACGGGCTAAGCATAAAAGCAACAAAGTGTTGTCTCCATCCTCGAAGACGACACTCGATCGTTCCTCGAAGATGCTATCAAAGCGCAGGCAACGATCAGGACATCCTTGATTTTGCATAAGAGTATCCCAGAACGTCTCAGATTTCGAGGCGGAGGTCAGACCAGATCGCGCAGATCCCGGGCGATTCTCTGGGCCCCAAGCGTCCGGTGGTTCTTCTGTTCTGATGGCTCGCGAATCTTACGCTGCGAATCGAAAGCTTGAGGCGTCCTTCCTTGGTTTGGGCATGTAAAGTGGCGTGGGTTGGTGCACTTGCGTCTCGAGCGACGGACTGAATCCATAGCTCGCAATATGCTCCGAGCGATAGAGGCTCCGCTCTACGATGTCGGTGTCCTCAGTAAGCGGGGGATGCTCCCGGGTTTGGACGCCGTCCCGGCGTCTGCAGTGCTCGAGCGTCTCCCGCTCCTTAAGTACCGCAATGCTCGCGGCTCGCACATCTACATCCGGCCTTCGGGCGAGCATCGCTTCACCGTACTCGACGATCTCGACGAGGCAGCGCTCGCGAGACTGTCGGCAGACGGCTTCAGCCCCTGCGCCGCGGCTGAGACCAGCGCCGGCAACTTCCAGGCGTGGCTCAAACACGCAACTGTCTTCCCGAAGCTTCTCGGCACCTTCGCCGCCCAGACTCTGGCATCACGATACGTTGCCGACCCGAGTGCAGCGGACTGGAGGCTATTCGGACGGCTGCCAGGCTTCACCAACTGCAAGCCCAAGTACCGCAAGCCGGACGGGTTCTTCCCTTTCGTACGGCTCAAGATCCACACGGGAGATCAGTACCCGATAGCCGAGGCGGCGCCATCGTGAGCGCGGCATCGGTCGTGGGGCTCTATGGTAATTTCGGGCAGACGAATTACGTCGCGTCGAAGGCCGGGGTCATCGGTATGACACGCACCTGGGGCCCGTGAATTGGGCAAGTACAACATTCGCGTCAATGCTGTCGCGCCCGGCTTTATCGGCACCGAAATGGTGAAGTCGATGCCGGGTGACGTTCTCGATAAGATGGTCGAGCGCACCCCTCTGAGGCTCAGCATCTAGCTTTCCAATCAAATCGGAGTTCCTCAACCTCATTAATGCTCATTGGTTTGAGGGACATCGCTCTATAGCGACGATCTGGATCGGTCCTCAAGTAACGACTAGTCGTCTTGTCGTCAGCAACGCAGACTGAATGCTTCTTCATGTCCGACAACTCATCCCGCGATCCGCTATACAGAAGGACCCGTCTCGGACACAGAGAGTCTGGTTGGGGCATTGCACGTTCAGTCCGTGATTGACGGCTAGAGGTAAGCTGATTTGGCAGCTTAACTTACAACAGGCCAACTATGAACCTTCGTGTCGTACCAGCGCTCTTCGCTTTAGTGCTTTCGCATGGGATCGTTGCTCAGAACATGCTGGCTCCCACGCCACCCATGGGTTGGAACAGCTGGAATCACTTCGCCGGTAAGGTGACGGACGCCGACGTGCGTGCCACTGCCGATCAGATGGTGAGCACCGGCATGCGTGACGCCGGGTACGTTTACGTGAACATCGACGACACCTGGCAAGGCAAGCGAGACGCGAGTGGCGTCATTTACGCCAACGCGAAGTTCCCGGACATGAAGGCTCTTTCGGCTTACGTGCACAGCAAGGGGCTGAAGCTCGGCCTCTACTCCTCACCTGGGGAACAGACTTGTGCTGGATACGCCGGCAGCTTCGGCCATGAGGCGCAGGATGCGCAGACCTACGCCGCATGGGGCGTGGACTTCTTAAAGTACGACCTCTGCTCCTTTGGCAAGCAGATGGACGCGGAGCGCAAAGCGCATCCGGATGCGCCCGAGGCGGCAGCGAAGATCCTGATGGTTGCCGCGTACAAAAAGATGGGCGATGCCCTGCGTGCAACAGGCCGGCCCATTCTCTACAGTTTGTGCCAGTACGGCTTCGACGATGTTTGGCAGTGGGGACCGGGTGTGGGCGCGTCTATATGGCGCACGACCGGCGATATTGACGACACCTACCAACGCATGGACATCATCGGTCAAAGTCAGAGCGATCTAGCACCGTTCGCTGGGCCTGGTCACTGGAATGATCCGGACATGCTGGAGGTGGGAAACGGCGGTATGAAGACGCCGGAGTACCAGGCACACATGAGCTTGTGGGCTCTACTAGCCGCACCGCTTCTGGCCGGGAACGATCTGACCAAGATGACCGACGCGGACAAGTCCATCCTGTTGAACCGCGAGGTGATCGCGATCGACCAGGATCCGCTCGGCAAGCAGGGAAAGCGGATGTACCAGTACGGTGAGATCAACGTCTGGACGCGGCCACTCAGCGGTAACCGCCTTGCTGTGGGCATGTTTACATCAGATTGCTGCTCGTCCCGCAACATCAGCGTGGACTTCGCAAAAGTGAGCTTTCCGGATGGTGCGAACGTACGGGATGTCTGGGCGGGGAGGGACTTGGGACGCCACAGCGGTATATTTACCGGCACAGTGGGCCAGCGCGGAGTCACGCTGCTGGTTTTGTCACGCTGAGTGGCCAAGGCACTCTCTAGAGCTTGGCCTATATTGACAGCTTCTCATTGATCTGCTCCTGATCTGGCTCTCCGATCTGAGGCTAAGTCGAGTTATGGAAACAATGGGCTGAGCTTTCTGATTCCGCACAGGGTCAGCCTAGGAAGGGGTCGTCTCTCTGTAAACGGCGTGCCGGCTTCGCGGGGACTGTTCTCGGACAGTAGGGTCTATCCAGATCGGTACCGAGAAGTCGTCTTGTCGTCAGTAATAGGGCCGCCGCAGGACCGGCCGAACTCTAGAGATGCGTGGAGGCGGGAAGCCATCTATATAAATTAGGGACGGAAACGCCGAGATTGCCGGCCACATCGCGAGCTCGAACTCCGCTGGCGAGAAGTTTCTTTGCCGCTTTGATCTTGCTCTCCGTCATTTGCCGTTTGCGACCGCCCATGCGACCGAGCTGCCGTGCGACTTCCAACCCGGCGCGAGTGCGCTCGACGATCAGTTCCCTCTCCACTTCCGCCAGACTGGCCATGACGTGGAAGAAGAAGCGGCCGGAAGCCGTGCCGGTGTCGATGGAGTCGGTCAGACTTCTGAACTGGACGCCCTGTTTCTGAAGCTCGCCGACGAGATCGACCAGATGCTTGACGCTGCAGCCGAGTCTGTCCAGTTTCCAGACCACAAGGGTGTCGCCTCTACGGAGAGTGTCACGAGCCTGGGCTAGACCAGGGCGCTCGGCTCGGCTTCCGCTCATCCTGTCTTCGAAGATCTTTTTACAGCCGGCTCTCTCAAGAGCCTCCGTCTGTAGTTCCAGGTTTTGATCTTGAGTTGAAACGCGAGCATAACCAATCAGCATGCCCCCGTCCGATTGGTGGCTTCCGCTCTTGGCTTTCTTAACAGCCGTTTCTTCTCGGAACTCGTCGGAGCAGGCACAGAATGAGCAGAGCATTTGAGAATGCGTTTCGAGAACACGGAAGCCAATGTTTGCGCAAGTGCATTCTCAATGGAAATCCTTCTCTCAAATCTCCGTTTGCGAGAACGCGTAGGTGGAGGTCGGCGTCTACTGAACTGCTCCGACCGTTGAAGATCGCGGACGAGAAGACGACTTCGCAGAACTGATGTGACGCGAGGAACTCGCGTGTATCTTGTTTCGTCACAGCCAGCCTTTGGAATGTGCGAGTCGTGCAGCTTCTGTGCGGTTATGAGCTCCGAGCTTCGAAATTGCTTCTGACAGGTAATTACGGATCGTTCCTTCGGTCAGCCGAAGAGACTGTGCCAGATCTGCCGTGCTTTCGCCCTCTCCGGCGCGTCGCAGGATTTCGCGTTCTCTGTCTGTGAGAGGTCCGGCATCGGCGGACCATGACTCCGCGGCCAGATCTGGATCGGGCTCGATCCCGAGCATCACGGTGAGTGAGCTTCGCAGGATGCCCTGGTCCTCAGCGAGTACAACTGTGATCGACCTGCTGGCAGGGTTCATGAATGACTCTGGGCTCCATAGGACCTGTGTTCTTTCACCGTGGAGGGCGGCAACTCAGCAAGAACACGCATGCCACCTAACGGAGAAGCGCCGATGGTCAAACTGCCGTTCGCATGTCGCAGCCGTTCTCTCATCCCTTCAATCCCGTTCCCGTCGTGGCTATGCTTCCCAATGCCGTCATCCTCGACTGTGAGCTCTATGGAACGATCGTGAACGAGTTCAATCCTGCATTCTGTTGCGTTTGCATGACGAAGGATGTTCGTGACGGCCTCGCGAAGCACAAAGCAAAGGAGGTCGTTTTCTCCAGTGGAGAGAGCCACAGAATTGAGGTGGGCAGACAGTTGCACCCCGGCACTGTCAAGCGTCTTCCGCGCTTTGCTCACTTCGGCAGCGATCCCCTCGGAACGATATCCACTCACTGCCGAACGCACCTCGCGGAGCGCTTCCCGGGCGGTCGTTTCGACTTCTGCGATTTCACGATGAGCCACTTCCGGCTGCAGGGAAAAGAGACGGTTTGCCACATCGCTTTTGACCGCAATCACCGTCAGGGTGTGGCCGAGGAGGTCGTGAAGATCTCGTGCGATGCGTTCGCGTTCCGTTTGCAGCGTGAGACGTTCGATCTCTTCGTTGGCGTTCCGCAATTGCCTACTGATGAACACTTGCCGGGCGAATGTGAAATTGCTCAGGCCTATGACCACCATGAAGAACACGACAGACTGGGCGATGGACCAAGGCAGGTGCAGTAGCCACGTTTCAAGAAAGAGTCCTGCTGACTGCGCGACAAGAATTGCTGCAAAGGTTCGAAAGGTAGATAGAGTAGTTCCCTGCTTGAGAACGAAACCGCTGACCACGACAGCGAAGACGAATTCGCCGCCAGCATTCGGGTTCAAGGGGTAGTAGAGGTATCCCAGCAGAAAGAGGACGACAAGCCAGATGCGCTGTTCCCGTTTACTTCCGCGTAAGACCCGGAGATAGCCGGTCAGAAAAGTTCCATAGAAGACGATGAAGATGGCCCAGACTGCGAAAGAGCGCCGATGAATCGGCTCTTCGAACCAGAACACAGAGTAGAGCAGCGAACCCCAGCGCAGTAGCTGCGCCTCGTCGGCGAGCATACCGCGCGTGTTGACGCTGCGAGTCTTCCGGCTCTGTTCCATGTTCTCCTTCGAGCTTCGTTCCTACCTATCATCGCGTACTCGACCGAATGCCGGAACCGCAGGGCATCATGGCTGAAAGGTGACACCTGTCATCTCGCAGGGTTGATACCTTCCAATGGCGTCAGTACGCGCCGCGAGTCATGATCCTTCTGAAGACAAAGGAGCCGCGCAATGCAACCTGACCCAATCTGGATGAAGGTATTCCTCACTGTTCACGTCACGGCCGGGATCGTATCCTTTGTGCTTGCGCCAGTTGCTCTTGCAACAGCGAAGGGCGGGAAGCAACACAAGCGCTGGGGCATGGTTTATCTCTGGTCTATGGGGGTCGTGTCGTGCACCGCGCTGCCTATGGCCCTCTTCCGGCCCGTGCTCTTTCTGGCACTCGTCTCTGTCATTAGCGCCTACCTTGCATTTTCGGGATACCGGGTTTTGAAGCTGAAGAGCTTGGCCAATGGAGGCTCAGCACAACCGATCGACTGGGCTGCGGCCTGCGTTGCCTTTCTCGCGTCCGCTTCTCTGGTGATCGTAGGCTGGTTTCACCCCGCAGCCGTGCAGCACATGCAGATCGTGGCTATTGTGCTTGGGGCTTTGGGTATGCGCGGAACCGCCGCCGACATCTATCTTTTTATCCGGAAGCCGACAGAAAAGATGTTCTCGTGGTATTCACATCTGGCGAAGTTCATCGGAAGCTATGTTGCAGCCTGGACGGCCTTTTCGACCGCTACTCTCAGCCACATTTTCCGTCACGCTGGCGTCATCTTGTGGCTCTGGCCCGCGGCAGTGGGAATCCCCGCTATCATCCTCACCACGGCCTACTACAAACGAAGGTTTGCTTCCCGACAGGCCGCAACTAGCAGAAACCTGGCGTCTGTATAAGAGAGGCTGGATGCTTCCAAGTATCCGCCGTTGGTCCAAGGAACACGAGGGAACGGGAAACGCACTTCACTGTACCTAACCATCAACACGATTCGGCGTTCATCGCCGGCCAAGCCAACGAACAAGATATCCCGCCGAGTGTTCTTAGAAACCTGCGTTTGCGGGAAACATCAGATCACCTAGCAGGAGTGCCCTGGTTCCCAGCAAAACAGCAGATGTTACGTCGCGATGGGGTATATGTATGGTCCGCCGCCTGATTGCAAGCGAAACTGTTTGATAGCGGAAGCGGTCTGCTCCTATGTATACGGCTTCTCAGTGGAGCGGTCCTTCTGCTCCGAGCCATGATGGAATCCGCACCCTCTCTCTCCTCATTACCCTAGCGGTCTCAGTTGCAGACCATATACCCCAGCAGGATCAGAGTGGGTCGGTTTGACCTGTTCAGCCATCAACAATCTACTTGCAAACCTGGTGAGAACTTCATAAATCTTTGTCGCCGTCGTAAAGGAAAGTGGGAAATCGCTATTTGATTTCCAGCTTTTCCTTACGTGCTGAACGCAGCGTTGTACGCTTGGCCGCTGGTCAAAACTGCCCACGCCATCCGTGCGATCTTGTTCGCCATTGCGACAATTGCCACGTTGCGTGGGGACCGGGCTTCGAGCCGGTCCAGCCATGCGCCGAATTGGTGTCGTTCCCGTTTCACCTGAGCAAGCACGGCACGACCGCCGTGAACGAAGAGTCGGCGCAGATAAGGGTCGCCTCGCTTGCTGATTCCGAGGAGCCTCGCCTTGCCACCCGTGGAGTGTTGCTTCGGAACGAGTCCAAGCCAGGCAGCCAGATCACGGCTCTTGCGAAACGCAGCGCCGTTCCCGATCGCGGCGGTGAGCGCCGTCGCAGTCAGCGGGCCAATGCCTGGAATCGTCAGCAATCGCCGGCAGCCATCCTCTTTCCTAGCAAACTGGGCAAGTTCCTGATTGCTGGCATCGATCTGCTTTTCCAGCTTCGCCCATTCATCGCGAAGCTCCAGAAGGAGTGACCTCATTCTTGGCGAGAGCAGGTTCTCTGCATCTTCGAGGATCGAAGGAATCTGTCGCTTCAGGTGCGCTGGTCCTGCAGCAACAGTGATCCCATGCTCCAGAAGGAAGCCGCGGAGCTGGTTGATCACGGCAGTCTTGCGACCGATCCAGCGATCCCGGACGCGGTGCAACGCCTGCAGATCCAGCTGAGCCTCATTCTTCACTGGCACGAAACGCATGGTTGGCCGCTGCACAGCCTCAGCGATCGCTTCCGCATCCACATAGTCGTTTTTGTTGGACTTCACGAACGGCCGGACATACTCGGCCGGCATGAGCTTCACGTCGTGGCCCTGCTTCAGAAGAATACGGGCGAGGAAATGTGCACCCGGACAAGCTTCGATGCCAATCAGGCATGTCGGCAGGTTCACGGTAAAGGTGGCCAGCTGCTTGCGGCTCAAGCGCTTCTTGGTGACGATGTGGCCTTCCTTGCTCAGGCCAACCAGGTGGAATACGGTCTTGCCAATATCAATACCGAAAACGTGGACCTTCATGGGAGAATTCTCCTGTGCTCGCCTTCATCCTGCCACATCTGAGTTGAAGGCGACGGACCATCCCATTACCCTATTGCCACATGGAAGAGCCCGATGTGAAGCCGCTGAAAGATCATGCTGACGAATGGGTAAATTGCCGATTCGTCAATAAGCTCTTCGACATCTTCTCTGTTGCCGCCTGACCGAATCGCAGAAGAGGAAAGCTGCGTTGACAAAGTTAATGCAAACAGAGCCGATGTTTTATGCGCGAACAGGGCAACACAACTCGCATCTGCGCCGGCGAACCGCTGGGCACGCTCGTCACTCCATAACCCGCCTGCATAGAAAACGGGCTGCCGAAGAGGCAGCCCGTTGCATTGCGCGCAGGTTAGACCACCACGTGCGCATCTTCCTTCATCTTTGCCTTCTGCTGTTCGTCAATCTTCGCCTGCTTTTCAGAGATGCCATCGGTGTACTGGCCAACGGGCGTTGAATCCGCCGGCGATGTGACTTCGGTGCCCGGCTTCGGCATGTAGGGCTTGGTATCGAGGCCTTTGCCTCCCTTGATCTCCGACTCCACCTTGTGCATGCCATGACCCTCATTCCACGGGCCATTGAAGTCCGTCTCTCCATACTGGCTCTCGCCGGTAGAAGCATTGAAGAACTCGTCCACCAAAGTTGGCGTAGGAGCAATGATTCCCACCGCGAATTGCGGCTTGTTCATGCTCTCGAGCGCGGCCGTGAACGCCCGCATGTGCGTCACTTCGCGCGACATCAGAAACTGTAGAGCCTCCTTGGATCCCCGGTCCTGGGTGAACCCAATCAGCCGTTCGTAAACGATCTTGGCTCGGGACTCGGCTGCGATATTGCTATGCAGATCAACCGCCAGGTCACCGGTGATCTTCAGGTAGGTCGCGGTCCAGGCATTGCCCATCGAATCGAACAGGTTCACCCGCCGCCGCCGGCGATCGTGATCAGCGGGTCCACTTCAGCTGCCTCGCGGTTGGTCTTCATCGGCTTCAAATGCATTCGAGTCAGGGTTCCAATGACCTCCAGATGGCTCAGTTCCTCGGTGTCGATATCCATCAGCAGATCTTTGCGGGCCGGGTCTTCACAGTTGATCCCCTGGATGGAGTACTGCATGGCTGCGGCCAACTCACCGTTGGCTCCGCCAAATTGTTCCAGCAGCATTTTGCCAAACTGGGGATCGGCTTCGCCAACCTCGACCGTAAACATCAGCTTCTTCACGTGGTGGTACATAGGAGGATTCCTTCAATACAGGGCTTGAACTCACGCGCAACTCCACCTGCGGGGAATTAGCGGTGACGCCTTGATGGCCGTTCGGGAGGCGAACCGTGCAGAGACATTCCGCGCCAGACGGCGAGGCACAGTTCACCTCAGTAGGAGTTCTACCGACCGGCACAGGTTGCATCCAGGTGAAGCGCTGCCTGTTTCGCAAGCCCAGCTTCCCAGTTCTCGATCAGATGGACAGCAACCTTGCTATAGGTGCTCTACGACGAGGATCTTAAACGACTCCGCGCACAGGGTGCTCAATCACAGGCGCCGTGCTCGACTCAACGGGAGTGCCTTGGTCATCCTTAACGCGCCGCCAGATAATCCGCAGCGTGGCAACCACAGGAACAGAGATGAGCGCTCCTACTACACCAGCGATTTCACCGCCAGCGAGAACGGCAAAGATCTGCATGAGCGGATTGATTTCGAGAGACCGGCCCATGATCCGTGGAGCGCTCACATAGTCCTGTATGAGCCGCCAGATACCTAGGAACACAATCAGCCATCCCGCATGGGGATATCCGGCCAGGATGGAGATTACAACGACAGAGGCCGCAGCCACCGCAGGTCCGACGACTGGAATGAACTCAAGAAAGCCAGCAAGCGGCCCGAGAATGAAGGCATAGGGCACACGCATGATGCTGAGAACGACGGTATATGCGACCAGCGTCAGGCTCGCGAGGATGATTTGTGACCGGATGTAACTGCCCAGCATGACGTTAACGTCATCAAGGAGTCCACGGATGACGTTCTGCTCTTCCGTAGAGCGCCCGAGTTCCACGGTGCCTTCTGCAATTCCCTCGCCCTGCTTCAGGAAGAACAAGCTGAGGATCGGAATCAGGATCAGCCACCAGATGTGCTGCGCCGGTGCAGCCAGCTTGGCTCCAGCTGCCTTGCCGTAAGCAAGAATGTCGGCGCGATGATCCATGAGGAACTTCTGGATCTGCTCCACCCTTGAGTCTGCCCAGTGATAGTGCTGTCCAAGCTCCGCGACCAACTGGCCGGAGCCAAGCCGATCGAGGAGCGAGGGCAGACTGGACGCAAGCGCACGGCTTTCATCCGCGATACGCGGGCCAGCTGCGAACCCGATAGTCGCGAGGACCATGCCGAGAAGAACGTAAACGGCCAGGATGGCTTTGCCTCGGCCGCGAAGAGGCTGCTCCAGCTTGCCTACCAGAGGGGCGAGGAAGTAGGCGAACAGGATGGCGAACAGGAAAAGGGTTAAGGTCTCTTTGGCGGCTCGCAGGAACGCAAGCACGATGAAGAAGAGGAGAGCTGTGAACAAGATCCTGAAAGTCCGAGTGTCCCAGAGCTGTGTTAGAAAGGTGCCCCTAAAAACCCTGTCGCCCTGGGGCTCTCGATAAAGATTCGCCATTCGTGTTTACTCCCATCATCCTTTGCTATCCGAACTTCTCGTCGCTCGCTTCGCCCAGGGTCTGTTTGCATGACAGTCACGACCTTCGTCTTGATCTCTTCTGAGAGATCCACTCGATTCGGGTACATGCGATTGCAATCGTTATCGCTGGGCCAGGTGCAGTGGACTGATGTTGCTTGTTCTGTTTGGACATATGTCTCTTTATTCAGTGCTATCTACGTGGAGAGCCGTTGAAGCATCAGACGATTGCTTGTTCGATCATCCTGTTGGCTCTCGAGCGACTGATGAGCCAACGGGATGGGAAGGATCACGGCTGGCAGACGAGTCGCGGTATAGACCCCGGAAGCAACAAGCGCGCCTACAAGAGGAGCTACGATGAAAAACCAGAGTTGCTGGAGCGCCCATCCTCCCACGAAGAGAGCGGGGCCGAGACTCCGCACCGGATTGACGGACGTATTGGTGATCGGAATCCCAACGAGATGGATCGCTGTCAGGACCAGACCGATGGCGATGCCCGCGAACCCAACCGGAGCGGAGATGTGTGTCGAGCCTAGGACCGTCAGGACGAGGAGCATGGTCAAGAGCACTTCAGCAAGAAAGCAAGCCGCGAGGGAGTAGTGTCCCGGAGAGTGCAGGCCGTAGCCATTGGCGCCAAGGCCCGCGGTCAAAGGGTCATAACCATTTGGCGCGCCCTTTGCAATCGCCAGGATTGCAGCCGTTGATCTGGGCTACCACGTAGCCGAAAGCATCCTTGCCGCTAATCTTCTTGGTTATAAAGACCCCAAGAGTAACGGCGGGGTTCACATGGCAACCAGAGATAGGGCCTATCGTGTAAACCATTGCCAGAAGTGACAAGCCGAATGCTAACGCAATCCCGGTAAAGCCAATACGCAATCCGGCGAGGACGGCACTCCCAACCCCGCCCAGCACTAGGACGAAGGTTCCAACCAATTCCGCAAGGTACTGCCGCATACAGTCCAACTTTCGAAGATTAGAGACTATGTGTTCGACCGCCAGTGACGAAGGCGAGAAGCAAGTCAGGAGAAACTGCGCCTACGACGGCAACCAGGATCGTAGAGCTTGGTGACCTTGCTGGCGAGCAAAGATGCGGCACCCAAAAAGTCGCCAACACCGATAAGAAGATCAAAGCTGTGAACAGAATGCACGCTGTTTTCGTGTCCCAAAAGGTGATTGAAGAACGTGCCTTGTGGCTCTTCCATGGACTGCAAGCCCCCTCCCCGCACCGAGACCACTGGCGTGGGGAAGGGGCATTAGAGGTGCTCGCCTTGCGAGCCAATGGCATCTCGTTCGGGTGTCTAGCTCTTCAGGTCCTGCGCTGCATCGCGCACGGTCTGAGCTGCTTTTCCGGCAAGGTCCTGTGCCGCTCCTTTTACTTGGTCGACTACGCCACTACCTTGAAGCTTGTCGTTACCGAGAGCCTGGCCTACACCCCGCTTAACCTTCCCAGCGACCTGGTTGCCGGTACCGGAAACGCGCTTCTTCGTTCCCCAGGCACCAACCGCTCCAGATTGGTCTTCACCATCCGCCGCTGTCACTGGAGATTGATTGAACAGAACGTATGCCACTACACCCAGGGATGCTGCCGTCACAAACCATAGAGCTTTATTCACTGAATCACTCCTCCTGATTAAGAACACAAATGTGTCTTGCTGCCTAAACGGTACGAACCGGAAGCAGAATCGTCCGAGCTCCAAGAAGACCGCCAATCGTTGCTGCGATCGCGCCCAAAAGCAGAGCAACGAAACTCCAAAGAGCCGTCTTTGCCAGTCCCGAGGCTGCCTGGTCAGCGGCTGCCGTAGCCTTGACTTTCGCCTGATCTCTCGCACTCATAAGCTTCTGCTGCCAATCGTTTACTTCGGTGCTGGCTTGATCCTGCGAAACGCCCTGCTTTTGTGAAACCAGCTGAACCAGGTTCTGACGAGCTTGAGGATCGGCATCACCGTTACGAACAACGCTCATAATGAAGGCCTGAAACTGAGGGTCCGAGACGAGCTGACCGGCTTGCTGTTTTACATCCGCTGGCGTGATTCCTGTTGCTTGCGACACCAGATCGCCGAGAACAGGGCTGGCTGCCTGTACACCTTGGCCAGAGGCCGACGCGAGCTTTCCAAGCATCGTAGCCGAGCCGCCGATAATTCCCCCGACGGCGCTGGACAGGAGAACGACCGTAAGGATTGAAGAAACGCTCCAGGTAGCGAATCCGTGCAACATGCCATCGTCCTATTCGGGATACCAGCTAAGCGGCCAGATACCCAGCCACCAGCGCATAGTGAGATGAGAGCTGCAACCGCAAACCACACTCCAGCCCCTATCGCCAACCCTTCTCCGGGCGTGGACCCGCTCGCCACGTTGATGGAACTCGCCCCAATTCCAAGACCTAGCAGGTTGAGAAGCATTTGTAGGGACAACGCGATAACTGCACCGACAATAATGGCACCCCAGGAAACTCGATGCCGGACAGCCGGAACAGGCGGCCCGGAAACCTCAAACTCTCGATTTGACACTTGGTCTTTCAACGTCGACTCCTCGTGAAGCAAGTTCGGATCTAAGCGCATGGAGTAAGGAATCGCCGGGCAAGAGATCGGTTTTCATTGGGGAACAGCCAGAATAGAATTCCTCGTACGGCCCTTCGTCACCAGACGATGAGCAACAGCCTAACGGCCGGAGGTGATGGGGACTAACCAACGACTAGGAGTGTGGAGTGGCGTTCGGATCGATACCTGCAGCTCACGTCCCTGTTCCTACATTCAGAGCGAAAACGCGCCGTTTGGGTTGTGCTCTGGCATGCAAATCCTTGAAATCTCTATAACAATGCACATCCAGAAGGGCTATCGCTGGGTAGAGGGCCGCCGTCTCCAGCGGCCCCTTGTTGTGGTTACTTCGTGCTCTTCGACTTCGTGTGAGCCTCAGTTGATTTGCCGTGGGCCGCGGTGGAGTGCGTGTGCGCATCCTCGGATGCTTTCTGGGCCGCGGCAGTGTCCTTCTTGCCGTGCTTCTCGGCAGCTTCCGTATGCTTCGCTGCGGCTGCGGTGTGTTGCTTTGCTGCTTCCTGATGAGCTTGCTGTGCCATATTAAATTTCCTTTTCTGGAGCGGTGCTCCGGGTGGTGTACAGATCGAGCAATTCAGTCTTAATAGGCAAGTGAGGTAATGCAGTTGACACGACCTACCGAAGTTGAATAGCTAAAACTCTTTGATGCAATCCCAGGCGATGCCTCCCTCTTAGGTTAGCCGAGGGGATGCCGGAACAGTTGCAGCGGCGAGCCTCAAGACCGCTGATTACTGAACATCGCCAGCTTCAAGGTGCGATTCCAGAAAGTAGAGCTGCTCTTCGGCATCGACGATCAGTTGGTTATAGAAGTCGGAAGTTGGCTCGTCGCCGATCTCGTCGATCTCATCAGATGCATTCCGCAAGCAAGCACAATACACTTTTAGCGAGTCAGACAGGGCACGTACGTGATCCATTCCTGCGACCGTATCGACGGGGTACTCTGAAAGGATCGAACCGGCTGCTGCCTGACGTGTTGTGCCATTTGCGACTCCCCCCAGCTGCGTCATACGCTCGGCGATCGGGTCCGCTTGCTTGCCGATCACCTTGGCAACATGGTCGAACACTAAATGAAGCTGATAAAAGTTGTCACCCTTGACATTCCAGTGAGCGAATTTGGACTGGTTATACATATCGTTCGCGCAGGCTAATGTGACCTGCATCTTTTCGACAACCTTCGTCTTTATATCCATGGACAGGGCGACGCCGCTTTTGTACATGCTCGTGTTCATATGCGTCGCCGGGCCAGGGGGATTCCTAGATGCCATCTTTTCAGCCGTCTCTTCTGCTTGTTCCTTGCTCTTCGCCACGATTTTCCTCACTTCTCCTGTTTTGGTCTGCTTCGTACGGAGGCAGACGGTAACTTGTAGCAAGTCTGTCGGTTTTAGGACAGACAAGGACTTAACGAACGCAGAGTATGATGCGGAACAATTCCTTCAGAACCAGAAAAGAGGAACAGTTTGCGCACCCGTCTGAACTGCACATCCCTAATCTCCAGTACCGGGCCGAGCTGGCGGCGACTTCGAGTCCCGCGCGGGTCCGTTCAACGGTGAGTTCCCGTTCCATTTCTGCCAGGCTGGCCATAACGTGGGAGAAGAATCGTACGGATGCGGTGCCAGTGTCGATCGCGTCGGTCGAAACTTCGGAGCTGAACGCCTGGCCTGTGCAGTTCTCTACCCAGGTCCACCAGATTCTTAACGCTGCGGCCGAGCCGATCAAGCTTCCAGGCGACCAGGGTGTCTCCTTCGCGCAAAGGATTCCTGCGCTTTGGTCAGGACGGGGGCGTTCGGCCAGACTGCCGCTTAGTCCTCGAAGATCTTCTTACAGCCGGCCTTGGTCAGGGCTTCAGTTTGCAGCTCAAGATTCTGATCCGGGACAGTGATTGAAGTGTTCTCATGAACCTCCGTTTGCGAGAAACGTCGGGTGGTTTGCAGAGTTCCTGCTCTTGAGGGAAGCCGGACGTATGGACGCCCTGAGGACCATGATTCGTTGTCAAAGGCAGATACGGAAGCGATGCTCACGAAGTCGGTGATCCCTGTGTTCATCGTGATGGGGAGCAAAGACGCAGACTTTCCGAATGCAACTGTCGAGGCGGAGTGGCTGAAGGACAAGCTTGGGGCCGAACTGCTGATGGTGAAAGATGCTGGACGTTACCCGCAAACGGAAATGCCGGATCAGGTTGGAGCTGCAGTCGTCAACTTTTTGAAAGCTGGTGCTTTCTGAATGGCAAGAGCGGATTAAACCTGGAAAGGGTTTTACAAGCGGCATCCACGATCGTGGATGCCGAAGGTCTCGAATGCCTGACGATTGCGCTGTTGGCCAATTCGCTTGGAGTGATGCCCCCGTCCCTCTATAACCATGTCGCCAGTCTGGACCGGCTAAAGGACGCGTTGACGCATCGGGCAGTGCTGTTGCTGTTGGACAGTTCCCGCGACTCGTTAGCTGGAGTCGCGGGTCAAGATGCACTCAATGCGTTGGGACATTTGCAGCGTCAGTTTGCCAAAGTGCATCCCGGGCTCTGGGCGGCCATGCAACTACCCCTCGTGGGCTGGAGTGAAGTCACGCAGAGTGCGGCCGATGCTTACCTGGGTCTGGTGCTGGCCGTGCGTCGAGGTTATGGCGCAACCGGAGACAGTGCGGTCCACGCAGCTCGGGTGATACGGGCCTCCCTGCGAGGCTTCATCGACCTGGAACTGGGCGGCGGGTTTGGTTTGCCACAGGATGTCGATTTGAGCTTCAGCATCCTTCTGAACATGATGCATACCAGTTTGAAAATCGTCCAAAAACGGAGTTAGGGAATTTGTCCGAGGGAAATAGGGCAGCCCTGGCTTTACTCCCTGAGCGCACACTCGTTTTCAACCACCCGCCTTCTCCCTTAACCAGGTCAAAGACCTTAGCATCCTCTTCAGTCGTGCCGCACCAGACACGATTTTGATGTTGCGGATAACAAAACTGCCTAACGGAAAGTCGGTTTGCTCGTGAGCGCGTGATAGTCGCGCGAACGCTGTCGCAAAGCAAAAGCCCGCGCCCAGGCCGCCCGGTGCGCGTCCGCACAGTTTTGCTCGTGCTCTGCTTTATACTGCGCCAATCACTACAGTTAGTCGGTGGCGGAACGCTAATGCACTGCTGAGACAGTTGTTCGCCCCGGTCCTGCAAACGTGCCCATGCTGCAGGTTGACGAATTAGAGGCCGTCCGCGTCCGGGCCTGCCCGACAAAGCGTTTCTGGTGAATGTCCAGAGGTCAGAGATGAGATTGCGTTCTGCATTCAATGTTGCATTTGATCGTGAGGTGCTGAAATTTGGACGCTAACAAAAGGTGACGCTGCGCTGACCCCATTCGAACCGACTGCGACGATGCTGTAGGAGACAGCCTCCCCTTTTACCGGAACTGGCTCTGTGAATGCCGGCGCCGTGAGCCCAAGCGCAACAACCTTTTCTCTTCCCTCCGGTCCATTCCTGCGGACCACCCTATAGACGCTAACTCCATGTGCCGGGTTCCAAGTCAGCTCCAAGTGATTCTGCAGAACCACTGCCTTGACTCCAGTCGGCGTCCCAGGGCTTTGCAAATTGACTGTAGGCAGGAGACCGTATACACAAAGCTGACCGGTGCCCACGTTTTCCAAGCCAAAGCTGGCAAGGTAGACTTTCCCATTGACGCTCGTAGGGGCCGCCATCTTGGAATATTCACCACAATCATCGCGCTTAGGATTTTGAAGTGAGTTCCATAACTCCTGACGTATGTCATCAGCATCGTAGGCATGCAACACTCCGGGCCTGGACTCGTGCCATGACTCTCCAGTCGCGTGGATGGCTGCCCACAAAAGCCCGTTGTGATCGCCATCGGCGGAAAGCGACAGCATCGCGCCAGGGTGACCTGGTTTGGGACGTCCCGCGTTATTGCCGGTGTCGGATCGAGCTTGCGGCCTTGCAATCGGTAGACCTTCGCCTTGTCACGCTGCCCCCACACGTACAAAGATTCGCCCGTGGCCGCGCTATGCCAGAACACGACACTGTGGAGATGCGAAGCGGTTGCCTGAAAATGCTCGACCGCATGTTCATCGCCAAGATGCCCTAATCTTCAGTGTTCAGCAGATAAAGGACCCCGGCCTTACCTCCGCCGAGAACAGGTTTGTTCCAGGGACCAAGGTCGCGCCCGAAGAATTGAGGTCCGCATCATGCTTATCGAGCATGATGTGATCCGTGGGGGTGAACCAATGGGTCAGGTGAAGATCCGGCGTGAGCTTCAGGAAACTCTCACTGAAGTTCTGCTTGCCGTCCCAGCTTCCATTACCGGTGACGACATAGACATTCCCCTGTTCGTCGACTGCGGGGCCCTGTCCGAACTGCCAGATACTTGCCTCAGACCCCGTAGGAGATGTATTCAGGACGCGCGCCTGACGTAATGTCTTCGCGTTATAGGCAAACAAGAATCCGTGGTAAGGATCCTTATCGCAATGCGAAGCATATCCGACATACACCATCCCGTTGGCAAGTGCCAGTGCAGGTCTCTGATTCTGCATGAGAGGATCAAAGCTAGCCCCCTGAATAGTGACCGGGCTTTCCGGAAGATCTGCCCCGGTGGCCAGGTCCAACTCATGAAGCTTTTGCGTAAACCCGGTTCCCGGCCCTAACTCCTTACCTACCTTGGTCAACGCGACCACATAAAGCACCCCACGCTCCTTATCGATCACGGGCGTGCCAATGATGCCCATCTGCCCGTTGATATCCAAAACACCCAAAGTTTGTACTGTTCACATTCGCCGGTGTGCCGAAGTTAACATGCCACACCGGCGCTGAAGCGGCTGGATCATTTGCATCGAAGCTATACACGCTGTTGTTTACGGTCGTTACATAAACAAGATCTCTCTTCCCGCCTCTGACTGAAACACCCGTTACAACAAGGGGCTGCGTGTAAAGTTGGTCATCCACTTCCCTTTTGAACAACATGCCAAAGTGGGATTCATTGACGTTCGCGGGTGTCAGAACTGTCTCTCGAAGATTAGCCCCCGTTCGAGCGTTGTCAATGTGCTGCGTAAGCATGTCTACTTGGGCGTGAACATCGCTTGCCGCAATTACCAACAACCATAAGCCAATGAGACGGTGAATTCGGGTTTTCACTCTGATGTTCTTCAATAGTGTCATTTTCGAAGCTCTCCTTCATAACATTGACAGCCTCTGCAGTATCCCCGGCCGCAGAGGACGAGGCACGAAAAGCCATGCAACCAGAAAATACTATCGCCTGAATTACTGTCAGTACGCCGCCGCCGGCTCGCGTACGACGGGGAAACCGAGCATCTCTAAGGTGTGGAGGCGCGCTTCCTAGTGCGTCGGCAACTTTCCAAAATAGAGGCTGATCTGACCCTTGTAATCCCCTTTGGATATCGCCGGCTGTCCCATGGGGCCCGTGCCTTTCGGCCCGCTGAACTTGCTGCCGATCGCTGGGATGGCGTTGAGGAAGGACACTCCGGCAGCCGGGAACGGAACGGCAGTCTGCCCGACAAGGTCTGCTGGCGGGGTCTTCGGTGTAAAGACCTGCACGTAGGTTGGTGAGGCGGGCTGCTGGTCGACCATTGCGGTAATCGGGCCTTCCGACGTGTTGAGCTCGAGCCAGCGGACACCGCGATAGAAGCCTTTGAAGAGCGGATAGTCGAAATGCTGGCCGGGCTTGAGGTCGTCGGGGTCTCCATCTACCGTATTGTTATAAGGCCTGTTCCAGACGTCGAGCGTGCCGCCCGCGAGGCGGTTCTGGTAGACGGGGACGGGGCCTTCGCCGAGGAAGCGCATGCCATTGACGTTGGCTTCGGGATAATCGAAGCCGATCCCGAAGTACTCCTGCGGGCCGGTTATGGAGTAAACGTAATCGATGGTGAGCCAACCGCTGGGCTTGAGGCGGTAGGTGAGCGACTTCATCGGGCCGTCGAAGACCGCCGTGACGACGAGATCGTTGCCGTCCGTAGCGTGAGTTATCGAGGTTAGCTTCGACTCTAGTGCAAAGGCGGGCGGGGGTGCCGAAGCAGTCGACGGATCCGATGTTTTTGGCTTACGGGAGGGATCATTCCTTGGTCCCATCGCCAAGACGCGGGGACCGTTGGCGAGCGAGAAAGGCTTACCTTGACGAGAGGCAGAGACTAGCAGGCCTGAGGTTTTGCTGATCTGCAGGGACAGCTGCCCGGCGGACGCTATGAGTATGTTGTTGGATTCGGTGGCAGCAGGCTTTGGGTTAGCCGCCGATTGCTGGGCATGGACCAAACTATGCGCGAGATCGCCAGTGGGCCACACGTAGGTCTGGATGATGCGGCCTGAGGCGTCTCGGATGATGAGGCGCGTGGCATCGGGAGTCTGCTTTTCGTCGCGATCGGTTGCAATGGGTGGTCCCCAGTCATCCCAGAGTGCGGAGGTGCCGGGCGCAAGCGAGCGACCGTGATCGGTGCGCGACGCCAGAACCACAGAGCCGGAGGATGCGTCGCTGGGTTTCCTGAAGGCGATGGACTGCCACTCATAGGTGCATGTTGCGGCGTCGAGGAATCCGTAGCGGTTAATGACGGTGAAAGAGTGCGTGGCGGTGTCGGGCGGCGACACGATGATCGGCGACCAAAGCTGCTTGATGGTGTAGAAGCTGGCCTCGCGCTCGCGATAAGGGCCGACAACGCCGTCGGGAGCCATGTTGCCCTGCGAGTCCAGGATGCCGCCCTTATCAGTGCGCTTTACATCCTCATCGAGAAACGCCCACACGAATCCGCCTGCGCCCGCCTTGCTCTTGAGGATGGCGTCCCAATAATCCTCCATGCCTGCGCCGCCACCGTCATAGAGGCCGTGCAGCATCTCGGTGGGGAAGAAAACTGGATCGGCAGCGAGCTTCTGCTGAACCATCTCATAGCTTGGATAGTGCTTGGTGTCGGCGATGCCCGGAGGATAGTTCGCCCAGGGATGCAGGACAGTGCGCCGTGTGGGATCGTACTTAGCGTAGTCGCCGTCGAGGTCGAAGTTGAAGCCGCCTTCGTTGCCGTTGTCCCAGAAGAGAACGGAGGGATGGTTGACGTCGTGCTCCACCAGTTCCTTAACCAGCTTATGGCCGATGTCGGTGTCGTAAAACGCCTGCCAACCGGTGAGCTCATCGAGTACGTAGAGGCCGAGCTCGTCGCAGGCATCAAGAAAGTGGCGGTCCGGCGCATAGTGACTGGAACGAACTGCGTTGCCGTTCATATCCTTGATGAGGTTGATGTCGTCTCTGGAGATCTGCTCGGATAGGGTACGGCCGGAGTCGGGCCAGAAGGAGTGGCGCGCGAAACCTTTGAGAAAGACGCGGCTGCCATTGACGAACATGCCTTGGCCGGGGCGCAACTCTATGGTACGGAATCCAAACCTCTGATGCACGGTGTGAACGACAGTCTTGCCGAGTTTCAGGCGGACTTCAAGCTGGTAGAGATTGGGCGTCTCCGCAGTCCAGAGGCGTGGGTTGACGAGCTTCTCAGAGAGGTGGGCGGGGTGGCTGAAGGTGGCTTCATTGGCAGTGATGGTCGGTCCGACGGGCCTTCCGTCAAGATCAAACACGCGCATCTCGACAGACGGCGCGGGGTTGGCGCCGGCGGCCGTCTTACGCGTGTCGGCGAGCCTGACATCGACGTCGAGCGAGCCCGCGGAGGTGGCGTTGATGGCAAGGTGATCGACGAAGGTCTTAGGTACAGCCTCGAGGTAGACGGGGCGGAAGATGCCGCCGTAATTCCAGAAATCGCCGCGACGCTCGGCGTGGTTCACAGACTCATTGCTGGAGTCGTCATCCACGTCGACCTGGATCTCATTCTGCTGACCGGCCGGCTTGAGGAGACTAGTGATGTCGTACTTGAACGCGTAATAGCCGCCCAGGTGAAGCGGTCCGGCGGACTGACCGTTGATCTTGACCTGGGCATCGGTCATGACGCCCTCAAAATCGATCAATACGGCTTTGTCGGCCCACTTCACGGGTGTAGTGAAGGTGCGTCTATAGATGCCGTGAACTCGAGGGAAACCGCTTTCCGGCTTAACCCGGCCATACGAGTAGATACCAAAACCTTGCAACTCCCAGTTGGATGGCACACCGATGCTGGACACCTTACCCGAGTTCTGCCCCTTGTCGCAGGTGAACTGCCACTGAACCGGGTCGTCCTTGCCGTGGCCGGATAGATACTGTATTTCAGTCTCCGCGGCTCTCGCCACTGAAGCAACGAGAAGGACCAACACAGCTGCGTACCGACCTGATAAAAACATTGAACCTCCACACAACAGCTCACACGAGCGTCGCCCTTTTCAGGTGCTCGCGCCGCTTCTGAGTCTCGTAAACCCAGCCCCGTCTCAAAGAATTGCTCCACCCGAAGTTGCGAACGCAATTATCCTTACCCTATCAGTATCACTGCCCGTTAATGGCGCTTAGAAGGTGATCTGAGCTGCCAGCTAGGCCCTCTAGGCGCTATTGCCACTTTGTGAATATATCCAAATGATCGCTGAAGCGAGGTTGTTCATACTGGGTTGCTGAAGTCTGAGTAGTTCATCACTCAAATGCTTCAAGGCACAGCTCGAGCAAGGCACAGCTCGAGCAAAGAGAACTCTATATGCGCAGCTTCCGGATCTGCACCCTCTTTGGGAAGTCATCGACCGGAGTCGGCATGAGCACCAGGCAGATGACCGCGAGAACATCGGCCAGACGCCGATACCTGCACCCACCTTGCCGCTCGTCTAAATTAAACGGCTTTCACCTGTGCCGCGCGTGCATACCCGTCAAGCGCGGGTACTCGCTAGGCGGCCAAGATGCAGGAGTGCCCTCTCTCATCGCCGCTTCTCGTCAAAAGGAAACGTTTCAGGATGAAGGAGTCGAATCCTTCTATGATTACCGGCAAGGGAATAATACTGTGCTCTTAAATCCCTGAAATTCAAGGCACCGGTTTGCGCTCAACGTCTCGGGCGGAGATGCCCCGAAGAAGCGTCAATCCTTGGGGCTGAACTGTGATGCACTGACGACCGGCATTTCCCCAATTGATCCCACATCGGCAGATCCATAAAGCAGGAGCGTCCTGTTTCTTGAAGCCGCAAGTGCTGTTAGGGCTGCAATCGGCCTATTATAGTAACGATCTGGAGAGCCTTGTGTAGGGCCGAAGAAGAACTGATTCGGGCAAAGCAGCCTTCAGACGGCTACGGAACCACCATCAACTGGCAGTTTGATTCTCGCGATGTAGCTGCTCTCGCTTGAAGCAAGGAAGAGTGCAGCAGCAGCAATTTCCTCCGGACGGCAGATTCCTCAGAGAGGTGTGATGGACGTGAAGTACGCCCGTGCTCCATCTGCTACATCTTTCGGAGACATTTGAGCGTCGATGATTGGTGTCTCGATCAGCCCTGGACTGATCACATTCGCCGGATCGGGCGACCCTTGAGTTCAGTCGTCTATACGAGCGCAAGGCTGCTTTCGTTGCAGCGGAGGTCACGTAATTTCAAATACCTTTTCTCCCAGTTGCCAGACACTCTCAGGATGACAGAAGCGCCATTGTTCATCAGCGGCAGTGCCTTCAGAACAGCCATTCAAGGTTCTCGCCAGGTCGACAATCTCCGAGTAAAAACAAAGATGACCCCTCCAAGTGAGATAGCCCGGGCGCTAAGTTGTATAAAACTTCATGGCCCTATCTTAACCGTGTACTCAGGGCATATCGACGACACGCCCGTTCCAGCACAAGAAATCTCGCTTGAATTGGCGCACCTTTAATCAGCGAATCACAATTGGTATCGGCATGCCTGTGATGACGCTGTTGTGTTCGCTTAGGCATTAGATCTGAACCTCACAATGACTAAGCGATCGAGCCAAACGGTAGTCGACCGTCAGCGCAGATCCATGATTGCTCCGCGCAGAGTCATTCTCAGGCATAGACTATTTATCGCTAACGATGTAGAGAGCTGCACCGTGTTTTGGGATATGGATGATCTGGGTTCCGGACCAGCGTCCCAGGTCGTGGCCTGCCCAGACATCCCGCACCACTGCCCCTTTCGGGAAGCCGACCTCGTCGAGATCCAGCGGGATGTCGCGACGCTGCCAGGAGTTGTTGACAACGCCCAGGGCGATGCGGCCGCCAGTGAGGCGCTTACGCCAGAGACTGAAGTCGCCCCGCTGCCAGACGCGCTCCGCCTCATTCCCTAGGGAATCCTGATCGATGCTGATGGCTTCCCGGTTGAGGAGCAGTCCTTTGTTAGCGTCAGACATCTTGCTTAGATCGTTGCCGGCCAGCAGTGGGGCTGCCAGCAGGACCCAGAGTGTCATGTGGGTCTTGTACTCTTCGAAATTCATTCCCCCGTTTCCGATCTCGAGCATGTCGGGGTCATTCCAACGTCCGGGTCCGGCGAACTTCTCGAGTCCGACCTGGTTGTAGGCGATCTCCATTATGCGGCCATAGGTGTCGTTGATGTCGTCAGTCGTTCGCCACATCTGTGCGTCAACGCCTGGACCGAACTTCCAGGGCTCATCGAGTCCGTACTGGCAAAGGCTGTAGAGGATGGGACGACCACTTGCTTTCAAGGCCTCGCCCATCTTGCGGAAGGCTACGATCATCAGCTTGTACTCGGCCATAGAATCCTCCGGGTGCAGCTGCGCGTAGGCCCTCATGTCGTCGATGTAGGAGCACAGGTCATACTTGAGAAAGTCGACCCCCCACTGCGCGTAGGTCCTGGCATCCTGCGTCTCATGGTAAAGGCTGCCGGAGTATCCGCCGCAGGTCTTGGCCCCGGGGGAGGAGTAGATGCCGAACTTCAAGCCTTTGGAATGGATGTAATCGGCTAGACCCTTCATGTTGGGAAAGCGGTCGTTTGGGCGCAGAACGCCCTCGGCGTCTCTTTCCCCCTGCCATGTGTCGTCAAGGTTGACGAAAACATAACCGGCGTCTCGCATTCCGGTGCTGACCAGTTGATCCGCTGCGGAGCGCACATCGGCGTCGGTGACCTTGCCGGCGAAGTGATTCCAGCTATTCCACCCCATCGGTGGAAGAGCTGCCGGGGCGTTCTGAGCTAAAACAGGCGAAGTTAAAAATGCAAGCGTAAGGAACCATCGGGCGAGGAAGAAGGTTTTCATAAGAGATTCAGTAAAGATTTATGGCCTTAATTGCAATAGGGTTACATTTCTTTTGCGCACAGCGGCCAAATTGCAATGCCGCACAAGGAGTAATCAAGGCAAACTTCAAAGTCACTTGTTCATTGAAAGCTGGCGGCGGTTGTTGCCCAGAATCATCTCCCAACGCAATCAAGTTTGTCCAGGAAACTGGACGACCCGCTACAGCACCTGGTCTGTTGCGTGGGCGAGCGCTGTATCTTTCGCGACCCGCGACCAGAGGATGCGTAAATCGGTCACATCGCGGAGCGCGAAGTTGGGCTGCGACGGGGCAGTGATGGCTAGAAAATCTCCGCGTCGCATGTCCTCAAGCCAGAACGCAGGGTGGGGATCGGCATTCTCAGGCGCGATTTCGACGTGCGACAGTTCAAGGTTCCTAAGATGACGAATGAAGAAGCCCTGCGTGGGAGTGGGGCCGAAGCCCCCGAGTTCCGGGTAGCCGTTTTCCTGCTCAGGAACCCGGATGGTCCGCCAGTCCGGCATCGCTCTGCCGCGCCCGTCACCCGTCATGACAGCAGGCAGTCCCCGGTGACCGAAGAAGCAGTTGGCCACTTTGACGTCCTCTATCAGATTTGACGGTATGCCCGCGAAGATAGACGACGTTGTTGAGTTCGAGTTGTGGCTTACGAGATCCGAGATAATGATGCAACGCAGCGTTCCGGTCCGCATAGTGTCGCTTGGGCCGCGGTTGCGGCGATTGAGCCGCAAGAACAGAGGCGCATCGTAGATGTCGCGCATTGTATTGCCGGTGATAACAATATCTTCGAGAAACGCACCGTCCGACGTTTCAAGAGCAATGCCCTTCGACCCCTCGATGACATTGCCAGTGATCGTGATGTTGCGGAAACCGCCGTTGGATTCCGTTCCGCACTTGATCCTGCCTTGGTGGGGGTGGAACTCATCTGTAAACTTCGTCCAGGTTCCCCCGATTACGGAGCCAAGCTCGTAAGTTCCAGTGACGTAGTTATCGGCTATCGTCACGTTGTCCGTGGAGCGGACGTAGCCCAGCGCATAGCTCGCCTTGGGACAGATTCCGTCGTCCCACGGGGAGTTGACGGTGCAGTTGGAGACCCGCACATTGCGGCAGCAATCAAGATTGATGCCGTCGCGATCGGTGTCGATGGTCAGGTTGTCAATCGTCAGATTGTCGACCGCAGTGGCGAGGACTGCGAAGTGCCCACCCTTCAAGACGGAGAAGTCGCGCAGCAGCACGTTGCGGCAGTTCTTCAGCGTTATGGCTTTGTTGCCGACGCCAGGCTGCTCAGCCTTAAATCCGCGGTAGCTCCCGCGGGTTCCGCCTTGCCCAAACGAGAGACCTTTACCGTGAACCAATCCCGGACCGACTATGGAGAAGTCGCTGATGTTTTCTCCGTAAAAAAGAGAATTTGGCCAGTGATTGTGGCCATAATCCTGATAGCGCTCCCAAGGTTGTTCCGGGCCAGCCGGATCGTAGACGCCGCCACTGTAACCCGTCGCCTCTCCGTCCTTGGGCGAGTCGGCAGCAAGAATAGTGCATCCTTGCGATAGATAGATTCCAACCTTCGACTGGAGACGGATGGTGAAGCAAAGAAAGGTGCCGGCCGGGAAGAACAACGTCCCTCCGCCGATGGCTGCGATCGCTGCGATGGCTTTATTGATCGCGGGTGTGTCCACGGTTCTGCCGTCGCCGTTCGCGCCGTAGTTGCGCACATTATGAAAGCTTTCGCCAAGTTTCGACGGTAGAGACTGAGCGAGCGCTCCATGCCCAACTGCTGTCGATGCGAGAGCGAAAGGGGAGAGTTTAAGGAGCTTTCGTCGTTGCACTAAATCACCTTTATCGATTCTGTTTCGATCTCTCTAGATGAGCCTGCTCGAAAGGGCTCTTGAAGTGTTCCATCTGGCCGGACACTGCTGTCAGGTTTTCACCCGGTACTGATAAAGAGGGTGAGTATCTCGCAGAGTTTGCTGGGTATTTTATGGACACTAGTGCATGGAATCGCCGGGATGCTCGGGAAGGCCAGGTTCGTCCAGCACCTGGACAGCTGTAGCGGGGCCTAAGTCTTGCCAGTCTTGTAGCACCCAGACGATCTTCTTGTCCCGTGTAATCTCTACAAGTTGCGGCCCGTGTTTGTCGCCTCCGCGCGAGCAGATGATGGTGTTGCCATTCGCCAGACGCGTAACCGATTGAGAGTTGCCATACCAGTGTTGATTCGGGATGTCAGCCTTTGACACCTCCCATACCGTCTCTTTCGTTGGGTTGACCTCCCGTGTCAGCACGTCACTCTCGTCGGTGATGAGCGTGTTGCCGCTCGTCAGGCGAATGGCGGCCCACGGTTTGGAGATGTTGTAGGACCAGACTTCTCGAAATTCTTGGTCGTACTCGACGACGCGATTCATCGTCAGAAAAGGTACAAGATAGGTTCCCCGCGAGGTGTACCGGACACGACGGAACTGTCCATGCACCGACTTGGGATCGGTGGCGCTGGGCGCAGGCAGCGTGTGCTCCACCTCCACGGCGTGGGTTTTGACATTCACCACCATGAGCCTGGGAGGCAACCCATTCACGATAAAAAGTACCTTGTCTGAGCCGATGGGCTGACAGGCGTGGATCTCAGTGCCGGGGGGGCGTCGTAGCGCCAAATGACCTTCTTCTCCGGTGTAATTTCTGCGATGTACTGCATGCGAGTGAACAGGATATTCCCGTTGGAGAGCATCCAGACATCGTCATATTCATTGCCGGGGCCGGTTGAATAGGTCCACACGATCTTGCCCTGATTCAAAAGGAACATCTTATTGTAGCCTTCACCGATGTACAGCATTGGGTGCTGCGCAAGGCCCTTGCCCGGGAGTCCCGCCGGCTGGGGTGGGCCTGAGTAAGAATTAGTGGCGTTTACTTCTTCGCACTCATCACCGGCAGCGTGGGGGATTCGAAGCGCGGAAGAAGCTTCATCAAAGGTGCGTTGCTGGACATCTGAGACTTCTTTACACTTTGCCCAAGCAGGATTGAGGGGATGAGATAAGTCCGGCCGTGAAGGCGTTGCGAATCGGGGAAATCGAGGGCATGAGATGCATTGAGGACTCCGCGGACCGCAGTGAGGTGAACGCTTACTATTTGTGGGAGACGACTGTTGCCGCTACTAGAGGCTTGCTTTTCGAGAGGATCTCTGCGGGGAGACCCCGCAACGCCCCTAGAAGCAGGTTTGCGCGCATCGCGCTGATTTCCAACCAAGTCTCCTGATGGGTGAGTGTACCGGGACATGCGTTCGCTCGCCGTGATGAATACGCGGTTTAATGGGTTCACAGCAGATAGGAGCACTACAAAATGACGGTTCTCTCGATACGTTCTCGCCTTTGTTGTGCGCTCAGCGCGACGGCGCTCTGGGCGATGGTACCTGGGATTTCAGCACAACTCTCACTTGCGCCGGCGGGCGCTGCAGCCCAAAGCGCGGCAGCCAAGCAGCCCCAAGAGCGTCTTCGCAGCCGGATCTTCATCTACGACCTGCGCGACGGCACCTCGCAAATGGTCTATACGGCGGACACCGTGTGGGAGGCTCCCAACTGGTCACCAGACGGAAAGTACCTGATTTCTAACTCCGGCGGGGGTATCTACAAGCTGGTTCTCAAACAGGATGGCGCAGTAGAGGCGCCGCAGCGTCTGGCTATTCCGGCGGAATATCGCTGCAACAACGATAAAGCGATCTCCCCTGACGGCAGGAAACTTGGTTTTTCCGCGACCCTCGCACCGCACGAGGGATCACAGGTCTTTCTTGCCGATGCACATGGCAGCGACATCAAGCTCTTGGCGGAGAAATCACCCAGCTACTTTCACGGCTGGTCGCCGGATAGCACCAACCTCGCCTTTGTGGCACAACGCGGCGGCAGCGGCCAGTACGACGTTTACCGGGTGCCAGCAGCGGGCGGCCCGGAGCAGCGCCTGAATTCAAGCCCGTCTCAGGAGGATGGCCCGGACTACTCGCCCGATGGCAAATGGATCTATGTGAACTCAACGCGTTCAGGCAAAGAGGCGATCTGGCGGTTTCCCGCGGAGGGGGCAGGGTCCAAAGATACGAGGGCAGAGATGGTCGTCAGCGACGGTCTTGAGGACTGGTTCCCGCATATCTCACCTGACGGCAGCA
>JAABUV010002019.1_pt1 | contig 28383 bp, 33 predicted proteins | sample 5559971 | NCBI WGS metagenome assembly JAABUV01 (sample SAMN10711881, study PRJNA513362) | rock metagenome | isolation source: Antarctica rocks | place: Antarctica: Victoria Land, Knobhead nord | collected 2015-12-19
ACCACAGCGGCCATGGCCGCCGTGGAAGCGCAGGTCACGCGGCTACCCGCGCTGGACAAGTGGTTCGTCGATATCCCCTATGTCGCTGGAGAGCTGCGGGATGCGTAGCTATTTCCGCGTCCCTTATCTCTTCCGCGAATGGCCAAAGTCTAGCTGAGGGTCCGTATGTATAATAGGACCAGCGCGGATAATCTGTCACCAAGACGTGGTGATAGTAGGAGGTTGCCATGATGAGCGTCATCGTAAGCGCTGTGTTCGGTTGGACCATAGCAGCCCTATTTTACGCAGGCGGCGCCCTTCAGCGCCGTTGGCTGGAGCGCGCGGTGACATCGGAGCGTCTGGCAGTGCTTGATGCGCGCCTACAGCATGGGGACGAGGTGCGACGGTTGTGGCGTGAGCGTAAGAAGAGATCGGCATACGAACTCTACAAGCAGGAGACCGGGGCATCAAGCTTGGAAACGCGGGTTGGTATCGCGCGCCTGACTACAAAGCCGCACAGAACCAGCTAGGATATGCTATGCGTCCACCTAATGCCTCCGTCCGCGGCCGTAACGACACACACCGGCCTGCTGGCGTTCGCGCTGCTCATCGCCCCGGACGGTCGTGTGGTTGCCAGTTCCTATCCCTGCGGTTACCTGAAGGGAACGCAGGCGACGAGGGTGCTGCCAGTTCAAAGACGCTTTAGACACGGAGTAGGCGCTTACTCCTCTGTCGGGCTGGCTTGATAGCGCACGATCTCGACCGCCGAGCCGGCCAGTACCGTATTGTCGAGGCGCACCTGTGGCTTGGCGACTTTCACGCGCACGGCCTCGACTTGTGGGTAGCGCCCCAATACCAAGGCGGCGATACGCTCGGCCACCGTTTCGGTCAGCCCGACCGGCGGACCTTCCACGATCTCGCGCGCCAGTCGGTAGACCTCGCTGTAATCCACGGTCTTGGTCAGGTCGTCGCTCATGCCCGCCGCGCGCAGGTCGCAGCGTAGCTCCAGGTCCACCACGAAGCGCTGCCCCAACTCCCGCTCGGCGGACAGTGTGCCGTGGCGGCCGAAGAAGACCATGCCTTCCAACAAAATGCGATCCTCGGTCATGTATACCTCATCCTCGCGGAGCGTTTCTGCGTCAGTCGGCAGTATACCAATCCGCATTCCACAATCTTTGGACCGGCGCTACTGAATACATATCGCGCCATTTCTAATTGCGCCATTTCTAAATAGTAGAAAAAGCTTATAATTCGCTGTATGTGGGAGATTGAAGGTACCGACGAGTTCTGGGCGTGGTACAACGCACTGGATGAGCCGGAGTTTAGTGCTGTGAACGCGGTTGTAGACAAACTGGCTGAGGTGGGTCCAGGTATACGCCGGCCGCTAACTGGTCACATCGCAAGCTCTCGCCATAAGAACATGCGCGAGTTGATTGTCCCCTAACGGCAACCTGCGCGTGCTGTTTGTTTTCGATCCGCGCCGTACGGCAATCTTGTTGATGGGAGGCGATAAGACGGATCGTTGGGAAGAGTGGTACGACGAGAACGTGCCGCGCGCCGACAATCTGTACGACAAATATATCGCGGAACTGAGGAGGGAAGGGTTACTATGAGTGAGCACCGCAAATGGAGTGAGATGCGGCGTCAAGGCAATTCGGCGCTGGAGCAGGGCTTCGAAACGGCCATCAGCGCTAGTGGACAGCTATCTGAGTTGCGCTGTCAAGCTGGCCTAACACAGGTACAACTAGCTGAACGTCTTGGCGTGACACAAAGCTGGGTATCGCAGATTGAGAGTGAGACGGATGTGCGTCTCTCGACCATTGGCGCTTATGTCGCCGCCCTCGGTGGCCGGTTACGGTTGTCCGCTATATTGCCGGATGGCCATGTCATTGATTTAGCGCGCACGTTCCAGGAGGAGCAGGGCGCCGCCGTCAACTAGATGCAATGCGCTGTGGAAAGGCTGTGCTCATAATCGACGCGGCATTGCCAGGCTAGCCGTGAGAGTACTGCAGCCAAAAGCCTCCTGGGAGAAAAGGTGAACGATGACCCGACGATAGGCCGGCCGGCCGTGACCGTCGCCTACGCGCAGACGCTGGACGGACGCCTGGCCACGGCCACGGGCAGCTCGCGGTGGATCAGCGGATCTGAGTCGCTGCGCTTCGCCCACGAGTTGCGCGCCACTCATGACGCCATCATGGTCGGCGCCGGCACGGTCGGCCAGGACGACCCGCGCCTGACCGTCCGCCTCGTCGCGGGGCGTGACCCCTTGCGCGTGGTCGTCGACAGCACGCTGCGCGTCCCGCTCACTGCTGCCGTCCTTGTCGATGGCGCCGCGTCGGGCACGCTGTTTGCTACGACGCCTAAAGCACCCGCCGACCGTCGCGCTACCTTCGAGTCGCTTGGCGCGACCGTGCTGGTCCTGCCCGCCGACCCCACGGGGCGTGTCGATCTCGTAGCTCTGTTGACGGCCTTAGGGGCGCGAGGGGTCGGTTCGCTGCTGGTCGAGGGCGGCGCCGGATTGATCACGGCGCTGCTACGCGCGCGACTGGTCGATCGCCTGGCGGTCTCGATCGCCCCCAAGATTCTCGGCGCGGGCATCGAGGCCGTCGGCGACCTCGCTATCCGCGACCTTGACCGTGCGCTGGCGCTAACAGACCTGCGCGTGACCCCTTACGGCGCCGACCTCGTGCTCGACGGCTATGTCACGTACCCGGACGTGCAGGCGTCTCCAGATGTCTCTCCTGCCTGGGAGCCCAGCCATGGATAGTGAGCAAACCGCGATGGATAACGTAGACGATACAAGTGGTCCTATCGCGGCGCGAGCGCTCTGGTTCGCGGCCGCGCGCCGTCCCGAGTTCCGTCAAGAGGTCGTGCCGCCGCCCAGCCCCGACGAGGTGCGCGTGGGCGCACTGGCCTCGGCGTTGAGTCAGGGTACCGAGATGCTGGTCTATCGCGGCCAGGTCCCCGCCGACCTGCCACTGGACCTCCCGACGCTGGCCGGCAGTTTCGCCTTTCCTATCAAATACGGTTACGCCTCGGTCGGGCGCATCGTCGACGTCGGCGCGGACGTCACGGGCCGCGCGCTCGGCGACGCCGTCTTTGTCTTGCACCCACACCAGACGCACTACGTCGTGCCCGCCGCGCTAACGGTCCTGTTGCCTCCCAATCTCGACCCTTTGCTTGGCCTATTTACCGCCAACCTGGAGACGGCGCTGAACATCGTACATGATACGCCGCTACACTTGGGTGAGACGGCGCTCGTGTGCGGGCAGGGCACGGTGGGGCTGCTCGTCGCGCAGCTACTGCGCCGCGCGGGGGCGGCGCGCGTGCTGGCGGTCGACCCGCTGGAGCGGCGGCGGGCGTTGGCGCTCCAGATTGGCGTGGACGAGGCGTTGGCGCCGGACGCTGATGTGCTGGCGCGCGTGTGTGCGCTGACCGGCGGCCGTGGCGTCGACGTCGCGATCGAGGCCAGCGGGAACGGCGCGGCGCTACAGACGGCGATCGACGTCGTGGCGGACGAGGGCACGGTTGTCGTGGCGTCGTGGTATGGGACCAAGCCGGTCACGCTCACCCTGGGGGGGCATTTCCACCGCGGGCGCGTCCGTCTGCGCTCCTCGCAGGTGGGCCGGCTCAACCCCGAGTTGGCGCCGCGCTGGGACTACGCCCGCCGCCTGGAGACCGTCGTCGACCTACTGCCGCGGCTGCGCCTGGCCGAACTCATATCGCACCGCTTCTCGTTCGACGACGCGCCAGAGGCTTACCGCCTCGTCGACGAGCGGCCCGGCGACGCCGCGCAGGTGGCGCTGACTTATTAGTAGTCAGTTGCCAGTTGCCAGTAACGGGATAGTCGTTTGCGTGGTGGGAGCGCATCACTATCACTACGCGCCGAGGTCTCGACAAGCGTGTTTTACTGACAACTGACAACTGACAACTGACAACTGACAACTGGTAACTGGCAACTGGGGAGGATACATGTACGAAATCGGTGTCTCGGGGCAGTTCGAGGCGGCGCACCGGCTGGTTGGCGACTTCGGGCCGGCGACGCGTCTGCATGGGCACACCTACCGCCTCGACGTGGTAGTGCGGGGTGAGCGGCTGAACGACGATGGTGTACTCTATGATATCGGCCGGCTGCGCGCGGAGATCGACGGGCTGACCGCCGCCCTCCACTATCGCGAACTTGGCGATGTGCCGGGTCTGTCCGGCGTCAATACGACGGCGGAGGCGGTGGCGCGCCACTGCTGGGACCACCTCGCCCCCTCGCTACAGGGACAGGGCCTCACGAATCTGCTCGTGCGCGTGTGGGAGTCGCCGCAGGTCTATGCGGTGCGTGACGATGCGCTGGAGCCATAACGCTATGCGCATGACGTTCATCACCGTCGGTGACACAGGGCGGCGCGTCGGCGGGCATATCTTCAATACCCGTCTATGCGACGAGCTGCGGGCGCTGGGCGACGACGTCACGGAGATTGTCGCGAGCGGCGCGCCGCCAGACGAGCAGGAGGCCGCCACGGCGGGGCTGGGCGCGCGCGTCGCGGCGATCCCTAGTGATGTGATCGTGGTCGATGCGCTGGCGCGCGTCGTGTGCGCCCCGTGGCTCGACCGCTGGCGCGCGGAGCGGCCGGTCGTGGCGCTCGTCCACGAGTTGGCAAGCGTCGCCGGCGCGGGCGCCCGCGATGAGACGGCGACGGCGCGGGAGCAAGCCGTCGAGGCGCCGCTGCTGCGCGCCGACCTGCTCATCACCGTTAGCCGCGATGGACGCGCCATTTTGGAGGCTCACGGCGTCCCGTCCTCACGCATCCGCGTCGTCCAACCTGGCAGCAACCGGCCGCGCCCTGTCGCTCCCAGCGGAGCCAGCGACGAAACGTCCGTTACCGGCCGTTCGGTGGATGATGGTGGTCTGACGCGCCCGTTGCGGGCGTTGTGCGTGGCGCAGTGGATACCGCGCAAGGGCATCGACACCTTGATAGCGGCATGGGCGCGCATAGGTGGGACCAGCGCCGGCGCGCCTAGGCCGCGGGCGACGCTGCGCCTGATTGGCGAGACCGACGCCGATCCCGCCTACGCCGCGACCGTCCGCGCCGCTATCGCGGCCATCGCCGTGACGGGCGATAGTTCCATCGTCGTGTCCGGCGCGGTTGACGCCGACACGCTGGAAGCGGCCTATGCCGCGGCCGACCTGTTCGTGCTGCCGTCGCGCTACGAGGGGTACGGCAGTGTCTACGCCGAGGCGCTGCTGCGCGGCCTGCCTATCATCGCCTGTGACGCCGGCGCTGTCCCCGAACTCGTGGGGCCGGACGCGGGCATCCTGGTCCCGCCCGGTGATCCTACCGCGTTCGCCGACGCGTTGGAGCGTCTGTTGGACGATGATGACCTCCGCGCCCGGCTGGCCGCGGGGGCGCGGCGGCGCGGCGCGCGCATCCCCGCTTGGGACGACACGGTGCGTGGTGTGCGCGCTGTCCTGGAAGAGGCGATTAGTCGCCGTCGATAGCGGACAGCAAGTGTCCCATTTTTTGCTGCTTCGTGTGGAGATAGCCGATGTTGGAGGGATTGGGCGCCGTCTGTAGCGGCAGGCGTTTGACGACCTCGATGCCGTCCTCCTCCAGACCCTCGATTTTGGCGGGGTTGTTGGTGAGCAGGCGCACCTGGCGCACGCCCAGGTCACGCAGCATCGCGGCGGCGTCGTGGTACTCGCGCATGTCCTCGGGCAGTCCAAGGGCCAGATTCGCTTCGACTGTGTCGAGGCCCTGCTCCTGGATCGCGTAGGCGCGGATCTTGTTGGTCAGGCCGATGCCGCGGCCCTCTTGCCGCAGATACAGCAGAACGCCACGACCTTGCTGTTGCAGGTAGCGCAGGCTATCGTCGAGCTGCTGGCCGCAGTCGCAGCGGCGCGACCCGAAGACATCGCCGGTGAGGCATTCCGAGTGTACGCGCACATCGACAGGTTGTCCATCGTCGATGGCGCCAATGGTGAGCGCCACATGCTCTTTGTGCGTGGGGCTGTCGTAGACAGACATAGCGAAGTCGCCGTAGCGCGTGGGTAGCGTGGCGCGGGCGACGCGTTGGATAGGGTGGATCAGGTGGAGTTGCATGTTTTGGGGCTTCCTTTGCCCAGAGGTTTATTGAGCCGGGCCGCGGCACAGAGCGTGCGACGGCTGGATTGGCGCATGAAAAGCTGTTCGCCTTTCGGATCTGTCAACAATCACTGCATGTGATGTGCCGCATGGCCCAATGAGATATACCACAGGATTCAACAGAGGCGCCAATTAAGAAATACTGTCACAATGATATGGTGGTGGTTTTGTGTGTGTCAGGGGGGATGATTGATGGCGGATCGGACCATGCGCGAGGAGAACCGGCTCTCGTGGAATGCCGCGACGGATGCGCATAACAGCCATCGCGGCGATCAGGCCGCGTTCTTGCGCGGCGGCGGCAGTACGCTGTTCCCCGAGGAGCGTGGCCTGTTGGGCGACATCGCCGGCCGCTCACTCGCGCACTTGCAGTGCAACGCGGGCCAGGACACGTTGAGCCTGGCGCGTCTCGGCGCTACCGTGACCGGCGTCGACATCAGCGATACCGCCATCGACGCGGCCCGCCGACTCGCCGCGGACTGCGGTGTCCCCGCGACGTTCGTGTGCGCCGATATCTACGACTGGCTGGACGCAGCGGCCCGCGGGTCGGAGCGTTTCGACGTCGCTTTCTGCTCCTATGGGGCGGTCTGCTGGCTTGCCGATCTGGATCGCTGGGCGCACGGGCTCGCGGGCATACTTAATCCGGGCGGCCGCTTCGTCGTGGTCGATTTCCACCCCGTCGCGGCGATGTTCGACCAGCGCTGGAACCACACGTCCCCCTATCCCTCGGGTGGGCGGCCGCTGACCCTGGACGGGGTGGGGGACTACGTGGGGGCGTCCGGCGGCGGCCTAACGCCGGGCGGCTTTGTCGAGGGCGTCAGCGATTTCACCAACCCGTACCGTTGCCAACTCTACCTATGGGGTCTCGGCGAACTTGTGACCGCGCTGAGCGGGGCCGGCCTGTCTATCATCAAGCTCGAGGAATACCCCTACTCCAATGGGGAGCGCCAGTTCGCCAACATGCGCGAACTGCCAGAGCGTCGCATGGTCCCGCCCGAGGGCGTCCCGCCTATCCCGCTGATGTACGGCCTCTCGGCGCGAAAAGTCGATAGTCGATAGGCGCCACGTTTTTTACCACGGCATTCATCATTCCTCTTCGTCCTCCTCTGATTCGTCCGACTCGTCTAACTCGTCCGGGCCTTCCGGCGCGTAGTCAGACGGTGGTGTCTCCAGATCGAATAGCACCGGGCCGAGGTGTGGCAGCAACTCTTGAGCCACGCGCGTCGTGCGCAGTTCCTGTCGCGCCTCGCGGTAGCGCGCCGTTTCCTGCGCGATCCATGCCGGCGGACGGCCTTCGGCGGCCAGCGCGGCTTCTTCGCTCTCGGCGCCCTCCGCCAGTACCTCGTCGACGCGGCGCACGATGTCAGCCAGCCGCGCCAACGTCGCGGCGCGCCCCGGCCCGCCGGCCTCGTCCGTGTGTGCGGTAAGGCTCTCCAGGTCGAAATAGTCGTAGGGCCACAGCCCGATTACATAGTCGCCGAGGTCGGTCAGCAGCTCGGCCAGGGGCGCGCCGTCATCTTGCAGGTAGGCCCCGGCGGGTAGGGCAGGCAGACCGCCGCGCGCGGGCGCGGCCTGGATGTCGAGCGGGACGGCGTCGGTGTCGGCGTCGGCCCCATAGCCTTCGTAGCCATCCAGCAGTGCACGGTCGATCGGCTTGGCCCCGTACGGCGCGGCGTTGGGCTTCAGCAAGGCCAGGGCTTCGCCCGCGGCCTCGGACATGGCGGCCGGCTCGGCGCCCACGTCGCCGGCCTCGACGGCGCGGGCGAGATACCACGCCAGGGCGTCGGCCACGCGCGCCGCGTTCATGCGCTCGGCGGGCAGCTGGACCGCAAAGATAGGTTCGGGCTGCGGCATCTCGGGCGCCTGCCCCAGGCCCAGCGCGGCCAGCGCGCCGCCCGAATCGGCTTGCGGCAGGCGCAGCGCGGCGACGGCCAGGCGGTCGGGGGCCGGGGCGACTTTCCCCGAGCGCGTCATCACGATAGGCAGACCCATCTGCACCGACACGAGGCGCCCGTCGGGCGCGCCGACCGTGCGCGAGGTCAGCGGCGCCAGCACAAACAGGTCGGCTGCTGCCGCGTTGTCCGGAGTGGGAAAGCCTTCCGCCATATCTTGGGCCTGGCGACGACCGTAGTCCGTGACCCACGCGCGATAGGCGTTGCTAATCGGCCCGCGCAGCGTCGCGAGTCCGCTCTGTGGCGTCGCTGTCGTCGTCACGGCGGTTCCTGCTGAATGCGCCGGCTCCTGTCCCGTCTGTGCCCCGGCGCGTAGCTCGGCGCGCCGCTCGGTGGCCCGACGTTCCGCGCGGGCGCGGCGCGCGTCCTTCTTGCGGTCTTGCCCGCGTCCCTTTGCCATAGTATCTCCCGTTTAAGGTGTCAGTCGATGGTCGATAGTTAAAGTATCGCACGTCGCGCGAGCGTCATGACACATGGAAGACTGCTTTACGCATAATTGGGGGTTGTAGGGCATCCCGCGCTGCGGTAGACTGAGGGGTAGCTGTTTTAGGCATTATCATGGTATACAGAGGGTCCGCCGGCGTCAGGCCGGCCACATTGGAAGGAGTCGAATGGATCAGGCAGCACAGAGTTCCGTCGAGAATCAGGGGACGCCGGTCGAGCCGCGTCTGGAGACGCGCCCGTCGGACCGCGGTGAGCGTGGGTATAGCCGTGACCGCGGCGATCGTGATGGCCGGCCGGAGAGTTTCGAGCAGATGTTGCGCCGTTTCAAGAAGGGTGTCGACAACGCGGGTGTCCTCAAGGAAGTACGCGCGCGCTCGTTCTTTGAGTCTAAGAGCCAGAAGTCGCGCCGTAAGGCCGCCAAGGCGGCGCGCCGCCGCACGCGCAACAAGAGCCGCGCGACCGAGTAAAAACGCGAAACGCGCGGAAGCGTCCATAAAGACGGGCGAATAAGAAAAGGCTGAAGGCCGCCGAATTCGGCAGCCTTCAGCCTTTTCTTATTCGCCCGTCCGCTGTTTGAGCAACGTGGGATGCGGGGCAATAGAATGGATGGCACGCGTTTTGCCTTTAGGTGCGACAGGGGCAGGGTAGACGAACACCCTGTAATAGACCGGGCCCCGCCGGGATGATAGAAAGGACACGACAATGGAACTGGCAGTTATCGCGGCAGCTGGGATCAACTACGGAGCCGGCATCATCGGCTGGATCATCATCGGCGCTATCGCCGGTGCATTGGCCGGTATGGTGATGAAGGGCGGAGGCTACGGGATCATCGGTGATATCATCGTTGGGATCATCGGTGCGCTCATCGGCGGCTTTATCCTTAGCCTGTTTGGCTTGGGCGCCAATGGGTTTTGGGGTACGTTGGTCACGGCCTTCATCGGCGCCTGCATCCTGATCTGGATCTTGCGCGCCGTCGGCGGCAACCGTCGCGCCGCTGTCTAACACCTATTGACCAACGCGGCGCACGGCGCCATGAGGGAGGGGCCGGGATGTATATCCCAGTCCCTCCCTCATTTTGTGCATTAGCCGAGGGTCCAGTTAGCCATGGGTGGGGGGTGAGGGCCGGCCGCTAGGCCACACTCACGATGCGCATCGCGGTCGTCCCGCCGGGCGTTTCGAACGACACTTCGTCACCGGCGGGATGCCCCAGTAAAGCGCGGCCCACGGGTGATTCGTTGGAGATACGCCCCTGCGTGGGGTCAGCTTCTAACGGCCCGACGATCTGATACGTCATCTCGCCATCCTCGTCTTCGACCGTGACCTTGCTCCCCAAGGCAACCTTACCCGTGCTGGGTCCCTCATCGATCAGAACGGCCCGGCGCAGGCTGGCCTGGATGTAGGCGATACGTCCCTCCAGGTGGCCCTGATCTTCCTTAGCCGCCGTATAGGCGGCGTTTTCGGAGAGGTCGCCATCTTTGATAGCCACATTCAGGCGGTCGGCCAACAGTGATCGCTCGGTGGTCGTGAGGCGTTCGAGTTCTTCCTCGAGCCGGCGGCGTCCGTCGGCGGTAAGATAGACGGCGTCAGTCGTGTTGTTCGCCATAAATCACTAGATCCCCATTTCTTGATGGTCGCGCCTTCGTCACAGTGATGTGACGAGCGCGGTGCGCGATAGACATGTTGTATAGACTTGTTATTGCAAAGCAAGAATAGAGCCCTGCGGGGCCGTGCACGGTCCTAATTCTTAACCTTGCGGATATCATACCGTACGCGGCCAAAAGGCGCAGCCCTTGGGCGCTCAGGCGGTCAATCTGACTCGCTCGTCTCCGCTGAGGTCCCAACTCTCCGGGCGTAAGACGATGACCTCTCCCGATTCCTGGAGCGCGGCGAGCGCGCGTCCGATGAGCGCCCGCGCGTTGTCACGGTCGTTGACGCCGTAGCGATCGTGCAGCCCCTCGGCCAGCGAGAAGCGCGTGCTCGCCTTGGCGGGGCTATCGCGCAGGGCGCCCAAGATATATGTGCGCGCCGTTTCGACATTAGGGTCCTGTACCATGGGCGCATCTCCTCTACAAGAATGTTTATCTACAAGTGTGTGATCGTGATGGGGTGATGGGATATGAATTATTGTACAACACGACACACCTTATGTACTGTACACGCCGCGTATGCGCGTATGCTAGCCCTGGGGCTGAATCCCGATGGTTGATAGACTGACAGATAGCGATACACTATAACCACACGGCTACATGGCCGCCACGAAGGGGAAACGGTGATCAAACGTCTGCGCGAAGAGTGGTTGTATTGGCGCTACCGCAATATTACGCGACGGCGGCAATTGATGCAGGCGCGTCTGCGCACGCGCTTGCGGCGTCAGCCGTCCGTCAGCCGGGCTTTTCGGGCGCGCGGCACTGCTGTGTACACGACCACAGGCAGCAGCAATAGTCGGGGACTGCTCTTTGTCGCGGTCGTCTCGCTCGTGCTCGCGCTCGTTAACACGTATGGCGCGGTGGCTCTGCACGCCACGCCGTCTTTCTGGCTCGACATCGCGCTGATCGTCGTGATGGGCTATGCGTACATCAAATTGGTCCGTGTGTAATCCGTGGCGCTGTTAGGTCGTACACGACAGGGCGGCCGGGATAGGCGTCCCATCCGCCACGTCACCTTCTACACCAAAACAGGTTGCCACCTCTGCGAGCACGCTGAGGAGTTGCTTGAGGATGCGTGGCCTGACTATGACCTGCGCGTGACCACCGTCGACATCACGACCGACCTGACGCTCTTCGAGCGCTACCGCTACGACATCCCCGTCATCGTCGTCGAGGGCGGCGCTGCTGTCTCCGGGCGCATTGATGCCGCCGGCCTGCGCCACGCGCTAGAGAGCGCGACGTAAAAGCTGTCAGCTAAAGAAAGGGCAGGACCTACCCTAATGGACGAGACGATGCGGACGTTCATCACGGACACCGCGCGCCAGGCCGGCGCGCTGCTCTTGCGCTACTTCCGTTCACCCACCCTCGAACGCGCCGACAAAGGCGCCTGGGACCTTGTCACCGAGGCTGACCATGCGGCGGAACGGACGATCATCGCGGCGGTGCGCGACCGTTTCCCCGATCACGATGTCTTTGGCGAGGAGAGCGGACGCTCCGGCAGCGCCAATAGGAGCCTGTGGCTCATCGACCCGCTCGACGGCACGCTCAACTTCTCACGCGGCTTACCAACCTGGGGCGTGAGTATTGGCCTGGCCGAAGACGGCGACGTGCGTTATGGCGCGTTCTATGACCCGCTGCACGACGAGCTGTTCTATGCCGAACAGGGGCAGGGCGCGACGCTCAACGGCCAGCCACTGCGCACGAGCGGCCTCACCGAGCCGCACGACGCTGTCCTCTACTGCGCGGTCGCGCACGGGGACAAAGAGGATGTCGCGCGGCGCAACGTGCAGCTGCTGTGGGGCCATGTGATGCGTTTGCGCATGACCGGCTCAGTCGGCAGCGCGTTCGCCGCCATCGCGGCCGGCCGCCTGGATGGCGCCATTGAGTTGCGCGGAGGACCCTGGGACTACGCGGCCGGCGGCCTCCTGGTGCGCGAAGCGGGCGGCCACACCACGACCTTCGACGGCGCCCCTTTGCGCGCGGAAGCGTCGACTGTCCTCGCCGCCGCCACCCCCGCGCTGCACCAAGCGCTACGCGACATCATCGCTTGACGTTCGACAACTGCTCGAAGCGGATGGGCAAGCTATTGAGCGTGCGGCCAAAGCAACGGCGTTCCCGCCCATCACGGCCATGCGGCTGGCGAACGTGCCCGTCCCCTCGCCCATGGCGGCGGTGTCGCCCGACGTCACAGTCACTGTGTCGACGGGGACGCCCAGGCGCGCCGCGCAGACCTGCGCGAACGTCGTGGCGTGGCTCTGCCCGTTCGAGGGTGAGCCGCCGGTGACGTGTACGCCGCCATCGTCGGCGACTTCGACACGGGCGGATTCTTTGGCCAGCCCGGTCGCTTCGAGGAACAGCGTCACGGCCACGCCGCGGTACAGGCCAGCCGTGCGCTCCTCCGGTTGGGCGCGCTTCACGTCGTCGTAGCCGATCAACGCGCGCGCCTTCTCCAGGTACGTGGGGTAGTCGCCGCTGTCGTAGACAATCGTGCCGGGGCCGTGCGGGTTGGGGTAGCCGGTGTCGTGCGGGAACTCGTCGGGACGCAGGGCGTTGCGGCGGCGTACCTCCAGCGGATCGAGTTGCAATTCGCGGGCGAGGTGGTCGAGCAGCCGCTCCATGGCGAAGACGCCGCCCTCGCGTCCGCCGCCGCGCAGCGGAGTCAGGGGTACTTTGTGCGTGTAGACGGCCACGATCTCGGCGCTCATGGCGGGCACGCGGTAGGGACCGATGTGCTGCGCCGAGGACTCCGGCACAACGATGCCGTTCGGGAGATAGGCGCCGCAGTCCTGTGTGAGCGTGGCGCGCAGCCCCAGGATCGTGCCGTCGGCGCGGGCGGCGAGCGCGGCGTCGATGATGACGCCGCGGCCCTGGTAGGTCGAGCGCAGGTCTTCGCTGCGCGTGGCCTGCCAGGAGACGGGGCGGCCCAGACTCAGGGCCACGGCGCCGAGGGCAATCTCCTCGGGGTAGATACGGCCCTTTGGCCCGAACGCGCCGCCGACGGCGGGCGTGACCACGCGCACCGCGTCTTGTGGCAGCGCGAGCGCCACGGCGCGCCGGACGACGTGCGGCGCCTGCGTGGAGTCCCAGAGGGTCAGCGCGACACCGTCTTCACCGCTGGGGGCGGCTACGATCCCGCGCGTCTCGATGGACAGGCCGGCCCCGCGCGACGTGACGAAGCGCTCGCGTAGCACGATATCGGGCGCCGCGAAGGCGTCGTCGAGGGCGCCTGTGGAACGTGTAACGCGGGCGGCCACGTTGCGCGGCACGTCGTCGTGGACGAGTGGCGCGCCGTCCTGTTGGGTTTGTGCGGGGTCGAGCGCGGGCGGCAGGGGCTCGTACGTCACGGAGACGGCGGCCGCGGCGTCGGCGGCGCGGTAGGGGTCGTCGGCGACGACGAGGGCGACGGGCGCGCCGTCGTAGCGGACGACAGCGGCGGCCAGCGGAGATTCTGTGCGCGCCGCGATGTCGGGCCGCTCCATCGCACCCATGATAGGGTGGCCGAGCGCGGGCAAATCGTGCGCGCCGAACGCGGCGACGACGCCGGGCATGCCGCGCGCCTTAGCGAGGTCAAGGCTCGTGATACGGGCGTGGGCGTGGGGACTGCGGACGAAGGCGGCGTAGAGCATACCGGGCAAGCGGAGGTCGCCGACGTAGCGCGCCTGCCCCTGGATCATAGCAGGATCTTCGCGGCGACACAGGCGCTCACCGATGGGTGAGGACATAGCGGTGGTACTCCTGAGCGGGGCCTATCTATGGTTTCGTGAAGAGACCTCGCAGAAAAGGCGCCTCGCTAGGCTCGCCTCTAATCGGCGCGTGTACCGCGGCTGGCGCCGATGGAGGCGGCGACCACGAGCGCGATGGCGATCAGATCGCGCGGACCCAGCCGTTGGCCCAGGATGGCGAAGCCGACTAGCCCGGCCACGCCCGGCTCCAGGCTCATCAGCACGCCGAACACGCGTGCGGGCAGCCGCCGTAGCGCCTCCATCTCTAACGAGTAGGGGATCACGGCGGAGAGCAGGGCCAGTCCCACGCCGGCGAGAAGCAGGCCCGGATCAAGCAGCGCCTTGCCCGCGCCGGCGACGCCAATGGGCGCCAGGACAAGCGCCGCGACGCCCATAGCCAGGGCCAGGCCCGTCCCATCGGAAAAGGCGCGACCCATGCGGCCGCCGAGGATGATATACGCGGCCCATAGGCTGCCGGCCAGGAGCGCGAGCGCCAGGCCGAGCGGATCGAGCCGCGCGCCACCGATGGGAGAGAACAAGACGATGCCGGCCGCGGCGAGCAGCCCCCACAGTACGTCGCGCAGCCGGCGGGACCCGACGAGCGCGACGCCCAGCGGCCCGACGAACTCCAGCGTGACGGCGACGCCCAGCGGGATGCGGGCGAGGGCGGAGTAGAACGCGTAGTTCATGGCGGCGGTGGCGAGCCCGAACTGGAGCACGACGAGATAGTCGGCGCGCCTGTAGCCACGTAGGCGCGGACGCCAGATGGCAAGCAGTACCAGCGCGCCGAAGCCGACACGCATGAACACCGCGCCGGCGGGGCCGAGCGCGGGAAACAGGTTTTTGGCGACAGCGGCTCCGAGTTGGACCGAGAGGATCGAGAGCAGCACGAGACCCGTCGGCGGGACGGCGCCGGCCGCGTCACGCGCGCGCCGGGCGCCGCCGATGGCGAAAGATCCGCCGGCCCGGTCAAGAAACGTATATTTTATCCACTGCACGGCGGCCTTCTTTAGCGCTATACTTTGTAGCTATAATGGTAACCGACGGCAGCCGTCACAGCGCGCCTCGCTATGCGCACGGCTTACGGTTACGCTAGACGCCCCTGGAATGTGAGGTTGTAACGCCGATGTACGCGCCTTACGGGACAACCGCCGGCCAGTTCGAGCCCCACGCCCTCCTGCGCGGCGCGCAGCGCAACATCACGCCCGCGCAGATGCGGCTGGTCGCGGCCTACGGCCGCGTGGTCTATGTCGGCAACGCGATCCATCTCTTCTTTGGCCGCCGCGAGGTGGAAGACTATCGGCGCGAATTGGGATGCGTGGTAGACCACTTGTGCGGGACCGTCGTGGTGTGCTCGCACGACGACGTCATCCTGACGGCCTACCGCAACAGCCGCGCACTCACCTACCTCAGGCATAAGCCAAAGCGGACCTACAAGCGATAGGCCCAGGCGTTGTATACTTATTAGGTAGCGGGACGATTGCGCCCGCTAGTAAGGTCTCGGCAGCGATGCCCGGCGCCGCCTGCAATGGTCGCCGGACTCGCCTCAGACCGCGCCCCACGAGTGTGTACACAACAGGGCGCCTGCCGCCGCCTCCGTGAGAGGAGGGGATATGTCTTGGTGGCTCTGGGTACTCCTCGGCGTTCTGGCCCTCGTCGGCGAATCGATCAGCATGGCGTTGTTTCTCCTCAACGTCGCCGTCGCCGCGTTCATCGCCGCCGTGTTGTCTCTCGTGGGTGTTTCCGTCATCGCTCAGGTCGCGGTCTTCCTCGTCGTCTCGATTCTGCTCATCGGTCTGGTCCGCCCGCGCCTGGTACAGGCGCTGACGGGGCGCGTACGGACGGGCGACCTGACGAACCAGGGGAGTTTGTCTAACCGCGCGGCGATCGTCACGCAGACAGTGACGCCAGATGGCGGGACGATCCGCATCGGCGCGGGAGAGTTCTGGACGGCGCGCGCCAACCCGCCGGCTACACGCATCGAGGTTGGCAGTAGCGTGCGTGTCACGCACGTCGACGGGCTAACCGCCTACGTCGATCCTATCCCCGTATTGGGCGAGGAAGCGCCGCTCACGTTCGGCGCTGCGCCGGCCACAGTCACGGCCCATAAGGAGGGCTAAAATGACCCCATTAATCATCGTCATCGTCGTAGCGCTCGTGCTGTTCTTCATCGGTGTGCGGGCGGTGCGCATTATCCCGCAGGCGCGTGTGGGCATCATCCAGCGCCTCGGCAACTACCACACGACCGCGCCGAGCGGCGTGGTCGTGGTCATCCCGTTCTTCGACCGCATCCTGCCGCTGATTGACCTGCGCGAACAGGTGGTGTCGTTCCCGCCGCAGCCGGTCATCACCTCGGACAACGTGACCATCAACGTCACCTCGGTCGTCTACTACCAGATCATCGACCCCAAGAGCTCGGCCTATCAGGTCGTCAACCTGCTCGCCGCGATGGAGCAATTGACGCAGACCACACTGCGCAACGTCATGGGCGGCCTCTCGCTCGACGCCGCCCTCACCTCGCGTGACCAGGTCAACAGCCAACTGCGCATGGTCCTGGACGAAGTAACCGAGAAGTGGGGCGTGCGCGTCAACCGCGTCGAGTTGAAGGACATCTCGCCGCCCAAGGACATCCAGATCGCGATGGAGAAGCAGATGCAGGCCGAGCGCACCAAGCGCGCCACGATCCTGAACGCCGAGGGCGAGGCGCAGTCGTCGGTCCTGCGCGCACAAGGGCAGAAGCAGGCGCTGGTGTTGCAGAGCGAGGGGCAGAAGCAGGCGGCGATCCTTAAAGCGGAGGGCGAGGCGCAGGCGCTGGTGACGGTGCAGACGGCGCAGGCTAAGGCGATCGAGTTGGTATTCGACGCCGTGAACGAGTCGAACCCCAGCAAAGAGGCGCTGGCCTACCAGTACCTGCAGATGCTGCCCAAGCTGGCCGAGAACCCGGCCAACAAGGTGCTCGTCGTCCCCACCGACTACGCGGGGCTGGCCGGGCTCGCCGCCACCCTCGGCAACGTCGGCCTCGACGGCGCCAACGCCACGAGCAACGGGAATGGGACGGGGAATGGCAATGGCGCCCGCCCCCGCGTGACCAGCGAAGGCACAGGCGCGCCGCGCTTCCCCACGCCCGCGCAGCCGCAAGCCCTGCTCCAGGGATCGCCGCAAGGGCAGGACAACTCCTGAACTGACCTTGCGGTTGCCGTGACCTGCGACTAAAGTCGCATGGCAAACCATGGGCACTGAAGTGCCGGACGGTGTCCGTAGGGGGTATGGCGATACAGTCCTGTCCGATTAAAATGTGGCGCGCGGATCGGGTGTAGGGGCGTATCGCGATACGCCCGGCAGTCGCGGGCGGACGGTCTGGTGTTCGTCGGCGTTCGCCGTCCATTGGACATTTTTATCGCGAACGTCGGGCGTATCGCGATACGCCCCTACGCCTATCGGTGAGGCCGGGCAATTTTAATCAGAATGGTGGGGGTAAGGGTGCGGAAGGCGCTACTGGACGTTCCTCTTGTTAGGCAGATGGAGAACTCGGGCGATTGCGGCATCATGGCGCTAGAGATGCTGCTTGAATATTATGGCGTCGGCGTCCCGATCGAGGTCTTCCGGCGCGAATTGGGGCCGGGCGTCGGCGGCTATTGTATGGGACAACTTGGCTCGTATCTCCTCGGGCAGGGATTCGCCGTCGAGACTGTCTCGCTTCACCCTAGCCTTTTTACCAACGGCGACAAAGGCAAGACGCCGGCCGAGGTGTTGGATCACCTCCGCCACTACCGCGACCGCGGCCGCATCGCGGATACGCGCGAATTGCGCCACTTGATCACGTATTTGGAGGAAGGCGGCGGCTTCCACGTCAAGATCCCTGATGCTGAGGACATCCGCACGGAGATCGTGGCAGGCCGGCCGCTTCTGACGGTCTTGAGCGCTAACTGGTTGCGCGGCGCTGAGCCGGAGAACTACATGCATTTCAACCCCATTACCGGAATCGACAACGCGCACATCTATGTCAACGACCCACTATGGGACGAGCGCGGTGGCCGGCAGGCGTATCCCATCGCAGACTACCTCTACGCCATCTACGCCGGTACGATGTCGAATGGCGATGCGGACAATGGCTGCCTCTTGAAGGCACGGCGGGTCTAACTGGCCGTAGCCCTTTATCTCTTCGTGGGGTCGTACCGATCGCCGGCGGCGTTGGTCCTGATGAAGGGCGCATCGACGGCCAGGGATGTGAGGGGGCCGTAGCGATGCGGGCGCCTGAAGGCGGCGCCCCACGTTTCGCGCGTACGGTAGGCCCGTAGGGCGTCCATGTCGAACGCCGCCATGTATATGCCTTCGCCCTCGCCGGCCTCGATGATGAGCGTGTCGCGCGACTGGCCGTGCGCGTCGAAGCCCATGGGGTCGAACGCGACCGAATGCCCGTTGTTTTGCGGCGCGGCGTAGTTGGCCATGGCGACGCCGACCATGTTCTCGTACGCGCGAGCCCTGAACTGGCCGATGCGGTTGACCTCCAACGGGCACGAGTTGGGCGTCAGGATGATCTCGGCCCCTTTGAGCATCAGGACGCGCGCGCTCTCGGGGAACTCGCGGTCGTAGCAGATCATCGCGCCGACCGCGACGGGACCATTGGCCGTGTTGAGGGTACAGACGTAGAAATCGTCGCCGGAGGTACAGGCGGCCTCCATGCTGAAGTCGCAGGTGTGGACCTTGGCGTAGGTCAGGACGATGTCGCCGCGCCGGTCGATGAGAGAGACAGTATTGCGCGGAGCGCCGGGCCAGCGCTCCAGGTAGGTGAGCGCGATAGCCATATCCAGTTCTTTGGCAAGCGTCCTGAAGTGGATGATGAAGGGGGCATCGCGCCCAACAGCCTGGGCTTGCCAGCGTGCGATAGCCTCCTTTGGTAAGGCCCTCGCGGCGTCCTCCGGCGTCCACAACTCCGGCGCTCGCCACACGTCGTCGGCCGCCGTTAGCTGTTCCCACGGCACATAGGGCGTGTAGCCGATGTTCCACATTTCGGGGAAGAGCGCGATGTCCGCTCCCATGGCGTGGGCGCGCTGGCAGAACGCCGCGCCCTTGGCCTTATTGGCCTCCTGATCGGTCCCGCACGCCGTCATTTGTAGCAGGGCAACGTTGATCATGCTCATGACGTGGTTCTCCTCTTGTCGCACTCTTTCTCTCGTAGTATGCCTTCTATGGTACTGTCATAGTACTGCTGAATTCGTACGATAGTGATGTAGGGGGAGCAATGGCTGACAGATCACTCAATCTCTCAGACGTGTTCGCACACGTCGACGCACGGCGCGCGGACTACCTGGCGCGGCTGATCGACTACGTGCGGCGGCCAAGCGTCAGCGCGCAGGGTGTGGGCGTGGCGGAGACGGCGGACTACATCGCCGGTGTGCTCGACGGCATCGGGCTGGAGACGCGCGTCGTTCCGACCGAGGGCGCGCCGATGGTGGTGGCGCGGCGGGACGGTCCGCCGGGGACGCCGGCAGTATTGCTCTACGGGCACTATGACGTGCAGCCGCCCGAGCCTTTGGAAGCGTGGACCTCGCCGCCGTTCGAGCCCACGGTGCGTGATGGTCGCCTCTATGGCCGCGGCGTCGCCGACAACAAGGGGCAGCACTTCGCGCAGATCCTGGCGCTCGAAACGCTCCTGCACTGCCACGGCGAGTTGCCGTGCGGCGTGATCGTGCTGCTCGAAGGGGAGGAGGAGGTCGGCAGTCCCCATATCGCTGACTTCATGCGCGCGCATCGCGATGAACTGCGCGCTGATATGGTCATTACCGCCGACGGCCCGGTCCACGAGAGCGGGCGCTCATGCATCCTGTTCGGTGTGCGTGGGGTGCTCTCCTTTGAGTTGCGGGCGCATGGGGCCAACCGCGATCTGCACTCAGGCAATTGGGGCGGGGTCGCGCCCAACCCGCTGTGGACGCTCGTACACCTGCTTGGCACGATGAAGGATGAACAGGGCGAGATCACCATCGCGGGGTTCTACGACAACGTGCGCGCGCCGACGGAGGCCGAGCGTGCGGCGCTGGCGCGGTTGCCGGCCGACGTCGACGCGATCATGCGGTCGGCGGGGCTGAGCGCGTTCGACGCGCCTGGGGGGCGCCCGTATGCCGAGCGGCTGGCTTTGTGGCCGACTCTGACCATCAACGGGCTGCGTGGCGGCTACGGTGGACCGGGCTCGAAGACGGTGCTGCCGTGCGAGGCGGTCGCCAAGTGCGACATCCGGCTGGTGGAGGCGCAAACGGTCGCGGAGATTCGGGACAAGGTGGAAGCGCATGTGTACGCGTATACGCGGGCGCACGAGGCGGTCGCGGTCGAGGTGGTGTGGCAGGGCGGGATGGAGCCGTCGCGGACGCCCTTGGACGCGCCGTTCGCTGAGCCGTTGCGGCGGGGTATCATGGCGGCGCAAGGCGCGGAACCGCTGCTGGTCCCCGCGCTCGGCGGGAGCCTGCCGGATTACGTATGGACCAAGATCCTGGGCGTCCCGGCGTTTGGTGTGCCCTACGCCAACGCCGATGAGGCCAACCACGCGCCGAACGAGAACCTGGAGGTCGAGCGCTTTTACATGGGTATCAAGACCGGGGCGGCGATGTTGGCCCAGGTTGGGGCGATGATACGGCTATAGCAGTGGATAGGGCGCCATCGCCATGTGAACATGTGAACAAGCTCGTTGCCCAGGCGCGGCAAAAGTTCTACAATAGATGTAACCTCTCGTGGGGAGGGGGCGATGTAGCAGGGCCCGCCGGGGCAGGAGCCGGCGGGCCTTTCTTGTGTACGCCACGCGTCAAGCGTGTGTGCTGTGCGATGATACGCCCTTACGGAATAGGTGAGGAGAGAGTTATGGCCGTCACGTATACCATGGATCACGTCCACCTGAACGGACCGGACGTGGAGGAAACCGCGGGGTTCTACGAGCGTATGTTTAGCATGCGGCGCATTCGAAAGTTCGAGGCCAACGGGCTGACATTCGTGCAGCTCGACGGGGGCGGCGTACGTGTCACCATCACCTCGCGTACGCCGGTCGCCGACGGGCGCGGCAACGCGGTCGACCACTTCGCGCTCTACGTGGACGACCTCGACGCGGCCAGGGAGGACCTGCGCGCCAAGGGCGTCGAGTTCCTCAACGAGGGCACGGCGGGCCATGTGAGTTTTTTCTTCGTGCAAGCGCCCAACAACGTCGCCGTGGAAGTGCTGTCGCCGTCGACGGAGTGATGGTCGGAAGTCGGAAGTCGGAAGTCGGATGGGGCGCCAAGGTACACAAACCAGCGGCGCTGCTGCCGACAAACGTCTCGACCACGATAACTTCCGACCTTCGACTTTCGACTTCCGACTCACGAGAGCTCCAGTAGCAGCACCTTGAGGTGGCTTTCGTCGCCGGGCGGGGCGGGGAAGTCGAGCGCGGGCGCGCTGTTGTAGGAGCGCACGCGCACGCTGCGGCCGGCCTCGGCGACGCCGCGCAGGCAGTCGCGCTGGAAGGTCTGGCGCGGCAGGCGGGCCTCGTTGGCGCATAACAACAGGTGACCACGCGGCGCGGCGACGCGGGCACAGGCGGCGGCGAGCGTCGCGTAGTCGCGCGAGACGGTGAAGCGCCGTCCCTTGACGGTAGAGTAGCTGGGTGGGTCGGCGATCACGAGGTCGAAGACCTGCCCCTGCACGGCCGCACGCCGGGTCAGGCGCGCCAGCCAGTCGAAGGCGTCGCCGTAGACGAAGTCGTACGGGTCGGCGGGGAGTCCATTGAGCGCGTAGTTCTCACGGCCCCAGGCCAAGGCGGGGCGCGCCGCGTCGATGTTGAGGACGCGCCCCGCGCCGCCGGCCGCGGCGGCGACGCCGAACGCGCAGGTGTAGGCGAACAGGTTGAGGACGGCCCCGCCGTCGGCCAGCGCGCGGACGTGGGCGCGCGGTTCGCGCATGTCGAGGAACAGGCCAGGGCTTAGGCCGGCGCCGGGACGGATGAGGTACGATAGGCCATTTTCACGCACGGTTACGCTGTCGATGCGCTCGCCCCAGGTGGGAGTGTCTGGGGCCAGCGCGGCCGTCTGTGCGGCCGAGAGGCGCGCGGCGCTACGCGGGCGGCGCTTGAGGTAGACGGCGCGTGCGCCTGGCAGCGCGGCCAGCGCCGCGACGTATGGGCGCGGGTCGCGGTCCTCGTCGTATAGATTGAGGACGAAGACGCCGGCGTAGCGGTCGACCGTCACGCCGGGCAGGCCGTCGCCAGCGCCGTTGACGAGGCGATAGGCCGTGGTCGCCGCGTCATCCGCCAGCGGGACGCGGCGTGCGACGGCCCGCACGATGCAGAGCGTGATCGTGGCGTCATCCATGCGCATCAAACCGTACAATATTCCGCTTGATTATCATATCTCCGAATGCTATACTAAAGATAGCGCTATTGGATCGAGCCATGGTTCTCCTATAGCTGTCCTCAATGCCTGGAATCTCGTATCTCGACGAAGGGAGGCCCACCATGGCCAATGGTCCGCGAACTCGCGCGCATTTATCTTATTCTAACCGTTGGGACTTTACTGCTCAGCGTGGCCTACGCCCTTTTCCTGGTGCCGGCGCGCATCGCGGCGGGCGGCGTGAGCGGGCTGGCTGTCGTGCTGCACTATCTGTGGGGCCTGCCGACAGGCTTGCTCGTGTTCGGCATGAACCTGCCGCTGCTCGTGGCCGGGTACCTGTTCCTGGGCGGGGCGCGCTTCACCATGCGCACGCTCGTTTCGGTGGTGATCTTCTCCGTGACGGTCGATCCATTGGCGCACTTTATACATCCGATCACGCACGACGCCTTCCTGGCCACGCTGTACGGCGGCGTTATCTCTGGCGTGGGGATTGGGCTGGTCTTCGGGCAGGGCGCCTCGACCGGCGGCACGACAATCGTAGCGCGCCTGCTGCAAAAGGTGACGAATCTGAGCGCCGGCATCGCGCAGCTCGGCGTTGACGCGGTGGTGGTCGGCGCGGCGGCGCTCGTGTTCGGTCCGCAGCTGGCGCTGTACGGCTTGATCAGCCTGTTCGCCACCGGCAAGGCCATCGACTGGGCGCTGGAGGGGCTCTCCGGAGAGCGCGTGGCGCTCATCGTCAGTCCGGCTGCTGAGACAATCAGCGCGCGCATCACGCGCGAGCTGGGGCGTGGAGCGACCCTGCTGGAAGGGCGCGGCGGCTATACCGGCGAGGAGCGTCCCGTGGTGATGTGCGTGCTGGATCGCGCGCAGGAACCGGAATTGCGGGCGCTAGTGCAGAGCGAGGACCCGCGCGCCTTCGTGACCGTCACAGCGGCGACGACGGTGCTGGGCGAGGGTTTCGCGCCACTTGAGGCGCCCGTGGGCGCGCGGCGACGGCGGTTCAAGCTGCTGATGGGCAAGGCGGCGTGACGAGTCGGGAGTCGGGAGTCGAAAGTAGGGATCGCGGCATACTCCATGCAGCGTACGTTTCCGTTATAGCCAGGGCTCGTGCATTATCGGCGCCGTGGGCCTGTGACTGCGGTCGCATGGCAGACCACCGCCCACTGCGGTCGGTTGTCGCCCTTCGATGTGGCGCGCCGACGCATTCGCCCCGACACCGCAGTGGGCGGTGGTCTGCCATGCGACCGCAGTCGCAGGTTTCGATAATGCACGAGCCTTGCCGTTATAGCCGATTGACGAGATGTGACGACACGCGTCGCGGGAGGGGATCTGATGATACAGCAAGACGGCCAAGAGGGTCAGTGGGTGGTGGCGAACATCTACACGGGTGAGATCGCGCCCGAAACGGCGCGCTACGCGGACGCGGATGAGGCGGGGCAGGTACTCGCCGAACTGGTGCGGCAGGGGCGGCTCGAAGGGGGCAGCTATGAGGTACGGCCCGCGCCCGCCGAGGGCGAGACAGCTCCGGCGCTGACGCCGACCGGCGAGGTGAGCGCCGAGCAGCAGCGGTGACATAGCAGTCAGCAATCAGCAATCAGCAGTCAGCAGTCAGCCAATAGGTGCTAACGATCTGCTCTGCTAGTATCAGACGAGCCAGCGCGCGGACAAAAGCTGATTGCTGATTGCTGATTGCTGACTGCTGATTGCTGATTGCTGACTGCTGACTGCTGACTGCTGACTGCTGACTGCTCGTAAAGGAGGGCGTATGAGCGACGGGCCAAGCAATCCTGAGGGCGCGTTGTACGCGCGGATCTACGCGGCGGTCGCGTTGACGCCGCACGGTAAAGTGGCGACTTACGGCGATATCGCGGCGATCGTCGGAGATGGGTGCGACGCGCGGACCGTCGGCTACGCGCTCAACGAGATCCCCAAAGGGCGGCTTGGCGCGGTTCCGTGGCAGCGCATCATCAACGGCAAGGGCGGCGTCAGCACGCGCGGCCCGCGCCAGCGCGAATTGCTGGAAGGTGAAGGGATCGTCTTCGACGCGCGCGGGCTCGTGCCCCTGGACGCGTATCGTTGGGAAGGGCCGGCGCCCGCACAGGCATCGGAGCACGGTCTTAATACGCTGTCGCGCGGCGCCGACGACACAGGGGTGCAACTCAAGCTGCTATAATCATGGCTATTCCTAATAGCCAAAGCGATTGTCTTGATGACAATCCCGTGGGTGAAGGGGTTGTACGATTTGGAGGTTGGTTGTATGACTACTGACGTTGTGCGCCCTGTGCTGGTCTCGCGCGACCCCGAGACCTGCGGAGGGGATGCGCTGTTTAAGGGTACTCGCGTACCTGTGGTGAGCCTGGTTGACTGGCTTGAGGGTGGGCATAACCTTGATGAGTACCTGGATAGCTTCCCGACGGTTGACCGTGTGCAGACTATCGCTGCTTTGGAAATTCTCAGGGAGGCTTTGCTGGCCGAGTGAGGGTTTTGTTTGATGAGAGCATGCCGCGTCCTCTCAGGCGTGATTTGGTGGGTCACGATGTCTCTACCGTCGGTCAGATGGGGTGGGCTGGTAACAAGAACGGTGTGCTGCTCAGCCTGGCTGCCGCTGCTGGTTTCGAGGCGCTACTAACCTGCGACCGTAACATGCAGCACCAGCAGAATCTGTCTGCTTTGGGCCTCGCTCTCATAGTGATCGCCGTGCCCGATACCAACGTTGAAACCATTCAGCCGCTTGTACCTGATATTCTGGCTGTGCTTGCTGACAAGCCCCAGCCCGGCGCTCTCTTCGTAGTGGGTAGCTGGCGCGTATAGTGGATTATGCAAAAGCAAGTACAAATTTATGAAATCTAACTAACCTAACGGTCTGAATCGCCTCAAACTGCTATAATCACAGGTATACATAACTCTGCTGTAGATCGGGATGGGAGTAGTAGGGCGTGCCCGACAGAGAGCCGGCGGCCGCTGTGAGCCGGCAAAAGCGCCCGAACTCGCCCATCTTTTTAGCAGTCAGAGATCAGCTTTCTGCTGACAGCTGATCGCCGACATCTGCAGCCGGTTGCGCCCGTTATCGCGTCTATGAGCGGGTCGTCGTGCGCCTACGCGCGATGGTCAAGCGGGGTGGTACCGCGGATGCCTTCCGTCCCCAGCAATTATTGCTGGGGACGGAAGGTTTTTTTATTTAGCCGTCAGCAATCAGCAATCAGCGATCAGCTTTTTATGGTGAGCAAGCGCGTCTGCAAGCAACAGAGCGGCTTGATAGGTAAAGAGACGCTGATCGCTAACAGCTGATAGCTGACAGCTTTTTGGAGATGCATGATGACGACAACGCGCTACGACCCGAAAGAGATTGAGGCCAAGTGGCAGCGGCGCTGGGAGGAGTCGGGGCTGTACAAGACCGACATCCGTAACGCGCCGCGCCCATTCTATAACCTGATGGAGTTTCCGTACCCCTCGGGCGAGGGGCTGCACGTCGGCCACGTCTACACCTACTGCGGGGCCGACACCTACGGGCGCTTCCAGCGTATGCGCGGCTACGATGTGTTCCAGCCGATGGGCTTCGATTCGTTCGGCATCCACACGGAGAACTACGCCCTGAAAGTCGGGCAAAACCCCATGCGGCTGACCGATCAGACGGTGCGCCGCTTCCGTGAGACGCAGATGAAGCGGCTGGGCGCGATGTGGGATTGGTCGCACGAGGTGGTGACGAGCCACCCCGATTATTACCGCTGGACGCAGTGGGTCTTTCTACAGATCTACAAGGCGGGGTTGGCCTACCGCGCGACGGCGCCGGTGACGTGGTGTCCCTCGTGCCTGACCGTGCTGGCGGCTGAGCAGACCGAGAAGAGCGCGAGCGGCGAGGCGGTCTGTGAGCGCTGCGGCACGCCGACGACGCGGCGCGAGATGGAGCAGTGGTTCTTCCGCATCACCGACTACGCCGACCGGCTGGTCGACGGCCTGCGCGACCTGGATTGGCCCGCGTTGAGTAAGGCGCTACAGGCCGAGTGGATCGGGCGCTCCGAGGGCGCGCGTATCACGTTCGCGGTCGCGGACTCCGACCGCCAGTTCGACGTGTTCACCACGCGTCCGGACACGATCTTCGGCGCGACCTACGCCGTGCTGGCGCCGGAGCACCCATTGGTCGGGGCGATTACCACGCCGGAACAGCGCGCCGAGGTCGAGACCTACGTGGCGGTGGCGCGCGACAAGACCGAGCGTGAGCGCGTGGCCGAGGACGCCAGGGAGAAGACGGGCGTGTTCACCGGAGCCTACGCGCTCAACCCGGCCACGGGTGAGCGCATCCCGATTTGGGTGGCCGACTACGTGCTGATGGGCTACGGCACGGGCGCGATCATGGCCGTGCCGGCGCACGACGCGCGCGACTTCGCGTTCGCGCGCCGGTTCGGCCTGCCGATCCGACCGATCTACAGCGCAGGCGGCGTGGCGCCGGACCCAGACGCCATGACCGCAGCGGTAACGCACGGTGGCGTGATGGTCAACTCCGGTCCGTTCGACGGCACGCCGGAAGGGCCGGAGGCGATCGAGCGGGTCACAGCGTGGCTGGCCGCGCGGGGCGTGGGCGAGAAGCGCACGACGTACCGGCTGCACGACTGGCTGATCCCGCGCCAGCGCTACTGGGGTCCGCCGATCCCCATGATCTACTGCCCAACCGACGGCCTTGTGCCAGTCCCCGAGGCGGACTTGCCGGTGCTGCTGCCGGAGATCGACGAGTTCCGTCCGACGGGGACGGGCGTGGGTCCGCTGGCGGCGCTGGAGGAGTGGGTCAACACGACATGCCCGGTCTGCGGCGGCGCGGCGCGGCGTGAGACTGACGTGTCGGACACGTTCCTGGACTCGGCGTGGTACTACCTGCGCTATCCCTCGACGGAGTACGACGATCGGCCGTTCGACGCGGCGCTGACCGAGAAGTGGCTGCCGGTGGACATGTACATGGGCGGGATCGAGCATGTGCGGCGGCACCACCTGTACGCGCGCTTCGTGACCATGGCGCTGCACGACCAGGGGTTGCTGCCGTTCGCCGAGCCGTTCGCGCGCCTGCGTCTGCACGGGCTGATCAACGCCGTGAATGAGGAGACGGGCGAGGCCGCGAAGATGAGCAAGAGCCGAGGCAACGTGGTGACACCCGACGAATACATCGAGCGCTTTGGATCCGATACCCTGCGCCTGATGCTGCTCTTCGCCGGACCATACGAGGAGGGCGGCTCATTCAAGGAGGTGCGCGATCCAGCGACGGGCGAGTTGCGCCGCGAGGGCAGCATCGTCGGCGTCATCCGCTTCCTGGAGCGTTGCTATGAGCTGGTCGCGGCCCTCACCCCCTCACCCGCCCTCACCCCCCAGCCCATGGCTAACTGGACCCTCGCCTGCGGCCGACGGTCCAGCGCGCCTCTCCCTGACGCGGGAGAGGGGGAGCGGCCCTCACCCCCAACCTCTCTCCCTGATGTGGGAGAGTCGGTTGGGCTGTCGGACCCGCAGGGCCGAGAGACCAATCCGCATGGGCCGGGGGTGAGGGTGATGCATCGCGCGATCAAGCAGGTGGGCGAGGACATCGCGGGGTTGAAGTTCCACACAGCTATCGCGCGCCTGATGGAGTATAGCGCGTGGCTCAAAGAACACGACGCCGGGTTGTCGCTCGGGGATCGCGCGGAGCATTTGCGCGCGCTGACCCTGCTGTTGACGCCGCTGGCGCCGCACCTAGCCGAAGAGATGTGGGCGCTGCTGGGGCAGCCGTACAGCGTGCATCAGCAGTCGTGGCCGGCCTACGACGAGGCGCTGACGAAGGCGAAAATGGTGACGTTGGTGGCGCAGGTCAACGGCAAGCTGCGCGACCGCGTCGAGGCCCCCGCGACAATCTCGGTGGAGGAGGCGCGCGCATTGGCGCTGGGGCTGGAGCGCGTGCGCGCGGCCATCGCGGGCAAAGAGGTCCGCGACGTGATCGTCGTGCCGGGGAAGCTGGTGAACGTGGTCGCGCCGTAAAGGACCCAGGTCCTATTGAGTGGCTACCAATCGTGCAGGGTCAAACCTACTAGTAGTCCGTCACCCGTCTTTTTGACAGTTGACCGTTGAATAGGGCATCCTCTTACCAAGAGCCGTAGGTGGACACCTGGGAGGAGGATACGTCGTGAATAAGAAGTATATCGTGACCCTGA
>JAABUV010002021.1_pt1 | contig 28380 bp, 28 predicted proteins | sample 5559971 | NCBI WGS metagenome assembly JAABUV01 (sample SAMN10711881, study PRJNA513362) | rock metagenome | isolation source: Antarctica rocks | place: Antarctica: Victoria Land, Knobhead nord | collected 2015-12-19
TTATCATTTTTTGGTGTCCTAGGCCTGCGTCACAGCAGGCAGGTTTCAAATGCCTTCAAATGCCATTTTTCCTCAGTAACTCGCCTAATGTCGAGGGGTGCTCAGGCCCAGACATTCACTAAACTGTCTGGCATAGGAAGCCTTGCCAGAAGCTCTTTCTTTCAGCGAGTTGTTCAGGTGCGTGAACCAGAGAGTCTGTTTGTGCCACACAGCTGCGGCAGCGGTCCGGCAAACGCCCCAGGATGTGCTGTGCTTGACGCAACGCGATACCATACAGTGTGAGAGAGGAGCCGCGCGCTGTTGCCACCACGCCACGTCTGCAGGAGTAGGTTGCTTCGGCACTGCGAGGGCAATCGCGCGGCCGTGTGCCTGAGGCACAGCGGGAGCGGGTGGCCTCCATGGGCTGCTGAGCCTGGCCAGCTCGCGCGCCGTGACCGTAGTGCCTGACACCGTGCGCGTGTGCGCTTGTGCGCCCGCCCCGACGCGCGCGCGCCGGTCGGCACCATCGCTCACAGCGCGGCCGCTGCGCTGAACCAGGTGCGCAAGGCTACGAGCAGTGCTGAAAACTCCTCCTGTCAGCCACTTTTGCGGATAGGTCGATGACGCGCGGGGCGGTTGACTCGCAGCTTCACAGGTGGCTTGGGCCAGCTGTACTCGCGTCCGCTCGCGCGGGACCCAGCGCGGCGTACCGGGTGCGCCCGCTGTGGTGCTGGCTGGCCACTGCTGAGCGGTTGCCGCACTGGCAGCGCTCTAAAGTGCTTGGGGTGTGCAGAGGGTCGCAGAGGACCTGATGGCCGAAGCAGATCCCAAGCACACGAGCGGCTTCCTGACGCCGTCTGTTGGGATCCTCGGGCTCGTGCACAATGGGTGGGCCCCCAGCACTGGCCGGCCTCAGACGTTGAGTGTTGTGTGCTTCCCTGCCTTGCGCCCTGCCCAGCGTGACAGCCGGGGCTTGCCGCGCAGGCCGTTCATCGCGGCGGTGATCGCGTTTGTGATTGCGCAAACGCTGAAGGCCTTCACCTTCTGGTACAGCGAACGGCGCTGGGACTGGACGCGCCTTATTGGGTCGGGCGGGATGCCGTCTTCCCACACAGGCGGCGTGAGCGCCGCCGTTTGCCCCCTGTCTGCAAGCTCTCGCTACTTTTTGGGCAGGTATATGCTCTTGCATTAAACTGTATGCCCTAGCATCCTGCTCTCTGCGTTGCCCCTTCGACTTGCCATCCTTATTCTGGCTGTCCTAAGTTGTGAACCAGCTTGCCAGCTGAGCAGCCATGTATTTCATGCGCAGGTGACTGCCCTGACGACAGCAATTGGCGTCCTGCGAGGCACTAATAATGAAGCCTTTGCGGTCGGCCTGGTCTTCTCGCTGGTGGTGCGCCGGCGTCTCTGTGTTAACCGCAGCCAACATGCTTTTGCAAGCATGTTTCTTGTGCCAATGTGCAGCTCTGCACGAGTCCGTTGCTCAGACTCAAACTCCCGTCACCGACGCGCACTTGCGGACACGAATGAGCAGGCATGGGGCTGAAGGGTCACCTGGGGTACAGGTTATGTATGATGCGTCGGGCGTGCGGCTGCATGCGGGGCGGCAGGCGAGCGTGTTGAATATGATCATCACTGAGCTGCCGCCCGACCACCCGGTATCGGACACGCGGCCGCTGCGGGACACGCTTGGGCACACGCCCTTGCAGGCACGCCCAGCACCGCACTGGCCTTTCAGGTTCCCCGTGCTGTGCAGTGTATGCCGCATGCATGAGGCGCGCTTGGTCGCCGCATTGTGTGTTACCAGACGCTTTGCTACAGCTGCAAATGTGAGACCATGTCAGGATGTAGATGACGAGGAGTATGCGCTGTGACATATGGCTGTGCTGTTGCACAGGTTGCAGTAGGAGCACTTTTGGGGCTCATCGTGGGCTACATCACCGGAGTAACGTATTTATGACATCTGCATTCAGGCCTGCATGGCATGGACCCAGCTGCGCCAGAAGCGTAATGCTTAGGCAGGTATTCATGTAGCAGTCGCGAATTACAATTGGGAGGTATGATGTGACACAGCTGCCCCGTCTGCCATGAGAATGACTGCCTGAAACGTGATGACGGCAGCAGACGTGCTGCCGAGGGTTATGGCCGCTGCCCCTGTTAAAGCATCAATATTTCAGTACTTGGTGCTCTTTAACAGGTCAAATGTGCCAGACGCCCAGAGCTGCACGCTAGAGAAAGAGCCACCTGGCTAGCTCATCTTGCTACAGTACATGTCACCGCAACAGTCGGCAAGTCGTGTGACCCACACTTGCATGCATGACCTGCTCTTGTCCGACCACTCTGCAATGCTACATTCTGAAAGAGTTCTGACATGACGCGCGTGTTCAAGACTCCCGCATGCTGCCGGACACGCGTTTCAAGCAGGGCAAGTTTGTGGAGTTCCCAGCGGCACCGGGCGCCCTCAACCCCCTGACTTGACGGCGACGCGGCACATCTTGGCCAGCAGACCCGCCAGCTGCAGCCGCGAATTTACACCGTCGTTGATGCGCATGTGGCAGAAGCCCACCTCCTGCACCACCAGGGGCGCCCGTCGTCAATGCTTTTCCCAAAGACTTGCGAGGGTGTGCAGTGAGGCCGAGTGCAAGAGAGATGGCATGCAGGCAGGTGAGCCCCAAACAGCAAAGGTTCAACCTCAGAGCCGAAAAACACGGCGCTCTACCGTTCTTCCACAGGCGCTCTTAGAGCGCGAGTGCCTCTTGGGGGCAGCGCATGGGGCTGCTGTGGCAGGCGCGGCGCACACACCCAGCGCACTGCTGCTGCGAAGCTGCCAGGGGAGGCCGGGCGCGCGCACCCGGATGAACTCCAGCTTCAGGAACTCGGCCAGGTCCGGGAAGTTGCGCACGACGCGGAACAACGTGGTGATGATGTCCATGGAGCTGTAGCCCAGGTCGCACAGCTTCTGCGCGCCCGCGCGCGGAGCTATTGAGATAAGCGGACAAGCTGCACGTGAGCTCGCCCGCCTCAAATCTCAGCGAGCCGCGCGGTGCAGCCAGGCATGGGTGCGCTGCTGCAGTGTGCTCTCATGACCCTTCTTTAATTATCTCTTGAAGCCCGCGGACACTGTCTCGCAAGCACGAGCAGTCATGGCAGAGCACCCGCATTAGTTCGACAGGGTTGAAGCCTGTCAGGGCATCAGCTCAGGGGATCAGGCGGGCGCGCACGCGCATGCCATCGTACGCCTCGTCCAGCGCCGCGGCCCTGCAGCTGCGCACAATCTCCGCCACCAGGAGCGGATGCGGCTGATCGCACACCTGGCGGGCCGGGAGCGCCACTTTCATTCAATTGAGGTGCGTGCTCAGAGGCAGCCGTGAGCCCCCTCACCGTGGCTGCTGCAGCAGTGCTAGCCCACACCAAGCAACACCCTGCTGACTGACGCAAACTGATGAAGCAACACCCCATGCGGGCGCCTCAAACCAGCACGGCGTTGCTAAAAGTGACAGGCGCTGACGCCGGCGCCAACAGCGCTCTGGTTCACCAAGTCACCGCCTCCGCGCATGCCTTCAGACATGCATGCTGCATAACAGGGCATGCGGCTAGACAGGGCATGCGGCAACCTTAAATACGGCCTCCTGGTTGACCAGGCCGGCGTTGGATGCGACCGCCTGCAGGTTGTTCAGCGCCTGCCGCATGTCGCCGTCCGCCGTGAACACCACAGCTTCCAAGCCGTCCGCCAGCACCGGTACCTGCGCATGGGGGGGCCACCGCCGGGTGAAAGCTGGCCAGCATGGGCATGCGCGCCTGCTGGGGATAGCACAAGACAGGGACCGCCGCTGCGCGTGGCAGCGCGTCACGGCATGAAGCCCGGCGACGTCACCTCTGGCTCGTGACACGCCAGACGCATGGGGAGCAGCACGTTACTAGGGCCGGGCCCAAAACGCTGCTTAGCGGCCGCAACCTCACACCTTCTCCTCGCGCGCGACGACCATCAGCCGCTCCAGCATCTCCTGGTCGGACAGCCGGGTGTAGCGCACTATGGCGCAGCGCGACTGGATCGGCTCGATGATCTTCGACGACTGGTTGCAGGCCAGGGCAAAGCGCGTGGTGTTGGAGTAGATCTCCATGGTGCGCCGCAGCGCTTGCTGCGCCCCGGAGGTCATGCTGCCCCGGGGCCCCCCCGGTGTCAGACACCAGGCGCAAGACAATTCACACACACGAGCAGCAAGGCACCACAGCAATCCAGGCACCTGTCAGCCTCGTCCAGGATGACGATCTTGTGCAGGCCGGCCGGCAGCGTCGTCTTCTTCTGCGCAAACATCTTAATTTTGTTGCGCACCACGTCGATGCCCCTGGCCGGCGGCACGCGCTCAGCGACACGTTCAGAAGCAGTGCACGGCACTTTGCTTTGAGCACTTGCTCTCTGGAGCTCACCGGTCGTCTGAGGCGTTGAGCTCCAAGACAGCATCGCGATACATCGACCCCAGCAGCGCGCGCGCCAGGCACATGATGGACGTTGTTTTGCCTGTACCCGGCGGTCCCTACACGCCAGTTCACTTTTAGGGGCCGTAATAAGTCGTGTGTAACAGGGCAATGCGCACGTGGCCTGACGCACTGCGAGGATGAGGTTGGGCATGTTGCCCTCCTCTGCAACGACCGCCAGGCGCTCCACGGCATCTGTGTTGCCTACGATGTCTTTTATGAGCGCCGGACGGTACTTCTCCACCTGCCGCACCAGCAAGCTGCCTCAAAGCCAAGCTACATGTTGCGCGAGCGGCGCTGCCAGCCGAGACCCGCGCACCCAGGGCAAGTCGTAGGCCTTGCTGCTGGCGCCCTCGCCTGCGTGCGCTCTGCCTGAAGGCCCAGGGCCTGCGTCGACGTCCATCGCTTCAGCCATGTTGATCACTAGTTTACGGTCAGGTGCGCCATTCTGGTGCGACACAAGAAAGGTTTCCTCTGTGCCTACGCTGCACTGCTCTGCCTTAAAAGACTGCAGTCAGAAAAACGGCTTGTATAAAAAGCCGGTCTGTGGTGCAGCTGGTGGTTCAGCAGGGCAATTATGCATGCGCAAGTCCTGGTCTCCCAAGCGCCCAGCTTAAGCTTGCCGCACCAACTTCATTGTGGTCCCTCAGGAAGGTCGTCTGCGGAGATGGTGGTCAGGGCGAGCTGGGGCGGGGCTGACTTGCAGGATGCACGCTTTGCGCATGCTGATCACTGAAGCGTTCCGTGCTGCAGGCAAGCTTGCACAGCCGGCGAGGCACGCCAAGCTGGCAACTCCGGGCGCTGGCAGCGCGCGGTATGGATCACCCCACGCCGGAGCACACAAGCCCGGGCGACCGCCTGGCCAGCCTGCGCGGGCAGGTGAGCTCCGGCCTGCGGCGCGCGCTGGCGCGCCACCGCCGCACGACCTCCGGCTCTGAGCTCGCTGCGACGCCGCCGGCGGTGACGCCGCGCGCGCCCATGCCCGAGCCGCGCTCACGCGAAGGTGACGCCTGCCCCTCGCCTGGTGTTGGGACACTTAGGCACATGTGCAAGGGCCGCCTTGACTGTGACCGACTTCACTTGCAAGTGTGGTCCGCAACCGAGCAGGTGCACCGCCATACGTGCGCACGTTCTCCAGCACCGTGTGCTGCCTCTGTGGCTGACTCCCATAGCTGCTGTGTCCATATGGCATTGCAGCGGTGCCAGCGCTTGCTGGCCAACCTCAGCGGCCTAACCGTGTACGTACTCGAGCAAACACGCTTACTGACGGGCGCTGGTGGCTCGTCACACGCGGCCTGCCATTACTCTGCTGGGGAAGGCAACAAGCCGAGCGGCCAGCCCCACAGTGCTGCTTGCTGCGTCACCCGCGTGCGCCAGTCCCAGCACGGACAGGGCGAGCGCGAAAGGGAGCCCAGTTTGCGTCGCCGGGCGCTCGGAGCCGGAAGGCCTTGCTGTCGCTCGCGTGCTGTACTACCGTGCTCTCCTCCTGGCCGAGCGCCAGACACTCTCTCCTGTGACAACCAGCAGGTCTGCACCCGGGACCGCACCCAGCTTAGCGGCGCGTATGTGCGTGGGCGCGCAGAGGACGAGCGCGAGAAGGAGGCCGCGCTGGCGGCGCTGCCGCAGGGTTACTACGACCCTGAGTTTGACGCGGTCGCGGCCGAGCTGGGCGTGCTGCGGCCGGCGTTCAGCGAGGAGGAGCTGGAGGCGGTGGTGGAGGCGCGCGCGGCTGCGCTGGAGGTCGTGTCGGAGCGCCTGTCGGCGCACGTGCTAGCGCGCTACGACAGCTTCATCGAGGGCGTGGCCGAGGTGGGGGGCTGCGCGCCGTCCGCCCGGCGCGGCCTGCTCGTGTCCAGGGCTATCATGGTGCTGCATGCGCTCGGGACGAGGCGATAGATATTCGAATGCTGTCGGCGCATGCGCGCACGCGCTCAGGCAGCCTCAGAGTGCGCACGGCCGTGCCGTGCTCGCCTGCCCCGCACGGGGAGCACCATGGAGCACCGGCAGTCGGTGACGGGAGTCGCGCCGCCGGACATGTCATTCGCTGCCGGAGGCAGCGCCCGTCGGCCAGCTCGCGCTGCTCTGTCCTCATCATGACCGGACCGCATGGGGTTAGGGTCAGGTGCCCTTCCCGCGCTCGCAGGTGGCGTCGGTGGAGGCTGACCTGCAGGCCGCGCACCGCCTGGCGCGCTCCAGCCGCGCGCAGCTGGCGGCCGCGCGCGCAGAGGTGGGCGCCAACCTCGGCATCGCGCGCAGCCAGCGGCGGCGGCAGGGCCTGTCCGCCATTCTGGGCACGCTGCAGCAGCTGGCCGGCGTGAACGAGCTGCACGGCGCGCTGCAGTGCGCCCCGAGCGGGGTCGGCCCGCGCCGCACGGCGTGAGCGCCGCCCGGCTGGGCGGTTACACACGAGGGAGCACCTGGCAGCGAGCGTTGGCGGCTTGTGCGAGGGGCGCATGTACGCCCAGCAGAATCTCAAGCTTCGTGCTCAACCCGCCCGCGCGCGCGCGCGCAGGGCGGCGCAGGACGGCGGCGACTTTGCGGGCGCGTTCTGGCTGTGCGCGCAGTGCGCGCGCGCGCTCGCGCCGCTGGCCGGCCTGCGCGCGGCGGCGGAGCTGGGCGCGACCGTGGCCGGCCTGTACGAGGAGGGCGTCACGCGCCTGGAGGCCGCGCTGACCGCCGTCTGCGCGGACTTCCGCGCGCCGCTGTATGCGGCCGTGCTGGAGGGCTACGTGCACCTGGGCAATGTGGGCGCGCTGGGCGAGGAGGCGCGGCCCCCTCCGCCGCCGCTGGCCTCTGTTCCGGCGCGGCGCCCGGCGCGCGCAGCGTGGCGGCGGCGGCAGGGTGTCTGTATGCCGCCGTCCCGAAGGCAACGCACAGCTTCGTTGCAGCGCGTGTGCCGTCCTCCGGCTGCCCGTGCGGGTGGAACCGGGCGCACCCCGCCCTGGCCCAGGAGCCTGCGTGCCGGCGCGACCAGGTCATGGCGGCGTTCGCGGCGGCGGTCAACACGTCCACGCTCAAGGTCGTGCGCGGCGTGCTGCTGAGCCGGCCGGGCGCGGGCGGCGAGGAGCGCGCGCGCAGCACGCAGCTGCTGCAGGAGCTCGTGCGCCAGCTGCCCTCGGAGCAGTTCCGGACCTGCCTCTCGCAGGCGCGCCCCCGCCGCCGGCCCCGGGGCCTTGCGCACGAGATTGTGCGTCGGTTGCCCACCGCCATGATAGTTCAGCCAAGGACGCGGCTCCTGTGTGTCGCATGCACACCCCCACCCTGCCGACTGCGTGTCTCCCAGGTGTCTGGGACGGTGTCAGACACGCGATCAAGTCCGGAGCGTGCTCTCTGTGGCGCGCGTGCCGCCAGCGCCCACCTCCGCTTGCGTCCCGCACCCATTCGTCCCCGCCGGACGCGCACACGCAGCAGAGCGCATGAGCCGGTGGCATGTAGTGCGCCGGGTGGAGCTACCCAGGAAGTGAAATGCCCGCCCGCGCGCGCGCCAGGTGCTGATGGTCATCTTCGCCATCCTGGCCAGCCACCACGCGATGGCGCAGTGGCACGCCGAGCGCATCCGGCAGCGAGCGCCGGAGGCGGGCGTGCTGCGCGCCGCGCGCGAGGCGCTGCAGGCGCGCCTGGCGGCCGGCGGCAGCCCTGCCGAACCTTCCGGCAGGGCCGAGGGCGCCGAGCCCGGCGCCGCGCGCCCCGACCCTGCCGCATCGGCGGAGCGGGCGGGCCAGGGCGCGCACCCTGCGGCCGACGACGTCGGGCAGGCGCGGAGCGGAGGCAGCGGGGTCGGGGCCGACGAGGCTGCAGACCCCGCAGAGCCGGGCGCTGCAGAGCGCGCGGAGCGCGGGGCCGCGCGGCCCGTCAAGGCTGGCGGCGGCGGCGGCGGCGCGGGCGGCGGCGGCGCGTCGCTGCCAAACGGCGATGCCCGGCAGCCGCCTGCGGCGGAGGCGCATGAGGCTGCAGCGGCGCATGCGGTGGCAAATGGAAAGGCGGGCAGCGGGGCCGCCGCGGACGGCAGGGCCGATGGCGGGCATGCTGACGCATGTGATGCTGCGAGCGGGGATGCTGCCATCAAGGGCACGCCGGATCCGCACGCTGCCGGTCCTTGCAGAGCAGGCGACGCGATCAGCAAGCCGGGCAGCTGCGCAGGCCCGCCCGCGCCTGCGCAGCAGGATGATGAGGACAGGGCAGGGGGCGCAGCGCCAGCGGCCGAGCAGTCGGCGGAGGCGGCCCCTGCGGAGGACGGCCGGGCCATGGGCGCGCTGCGCGCCGAGCTGGCGGCGCTGGAGGAGAAGGAGCGCGAGGACGTGCGCGCCCGGCATGGCAAGAGCAGGATAGGGTAGGGATAGGGATAGGGTATATATCTGTTGCTGGTGCCTTTGGTGCCTTCACGGGTGCCTGCTGCAGGCCCTGAGCACCGTGCTAGGAGCGGGTGGCGCACTCGCAGGGTAGGACTCGCCCCTAGGAGGGGCGGGTCTTGACCCCGGTTCTTGCGTTACGGCAGCGCGCTCGTCTGTCGCGCTGAGGAGCGGGCAACCCTGCCAGGCCCTGCACCAGCGTCTAGTGGGGCCGGCGGTGAGGTAGGCGGCCCACGAGTTTGCATCCCACCGCCCCCTGCTTGCAGCGGCCAGGGCCGGCTGTCGCTGCGCAGGCCGCGTGGGGCGCGGCGCTGGAGAGCGTCGCGGAGGGCCTCGCGGCCGGGCGGCGCTGGCTGTGGGACGAGGCTGCGCGCAAGGTCAGCATCCTGCTGGCGGCGCCCGCGGCCTTCGAGGGCGAGCACTTTCTGCAGGCGCGCCGCCCCGCCGCTTGGCATGCGCGCACGCTCAAGCTTGAGCTGGCCGGCAAAGCCGCCCACTGGTGCTGCCACGACAGCTGCCACTGCAAGCGCTAGTCGCAAATAATTACGCGTCAAGCATGGGACGGGCCGGCTGGCTGCTACGCTGCTTGCACCTGCTGGGTAGCGACGCCCGCTGGCGGTGCCTGGCCACACATAGCACGCACACCCAACCCGGCGCGCGCTTGTCGCGAAGGGGCCCTGCACACCTGACGACACATGTAACATAGACATTGGCATTCTGCCACTGACATAGGAGTGATCTTTGGTCGTTTTGCAAAGTGCATGTTTGACTGCTTGACGTTAGTGTGCGCGCGCGCAGGTGCTGGAGTGGACGCAGGCGGTGCTGGCGGCGGGCGAGGCGTTCAGCGGCAGCGAGTCGGACACGCTGCGCGATGCGCTGCAGCGGCAGTCCGGCCGCTTCTTCGCGGCGTACCACAGCGCCAACATGCAGGCGCGCGCCCGTCGCGCAGCGCCCGGCCGCCGGCTCAGAACAGGGCAGCTCCCTGCCGCGTCGTGCTGCCCGCCGCGAGGGGCGTCGTCTCGGTGCGCGGCCTCTGAGCGGCATCCACAGTGGGCGGGTGCAATCTCGCTGGCGGCATGTCAGGGTCAGCAACAGACACGCGATGTCGTAGCTCCGGCCACGCTGCCCTTGGAGAGCACAAGAAGCAGGAGCAGACCACAGAAGCCCCGCGCGCCTGGCCTGGCACGCGGGCGTGAGCGCTCGGCGAGACGGGCTGAGGAGGCGGGGTGGGGCGGCGGCCAGGCGATGCAAGCGATGCTGGAGCGCGAGGTGTGGCGGCGGCTGCCGCTGGTGCCGGGCCCGCTGCCGAGCGTGCTGGCCGCGCTGGAGGGCGCGGGCGCCGCCGCGCCCGCCGCGGCCTTCGACTCGGGCGACTTTGGCGCCTGGGTCGCGCGCGGCAACCCCTGGCAGGAGCCCGCGCGTGACGCGGACGGCAGCGGCGAGGGTGACGCGGAGGACGGCAGCGGCGGCGGCGGTGGCGGCGGCGGCGGCGCGCGCGAGGACGACGACGAGGCCGCCGAGCTGTTCGGGGAGTCCATCGACGAGGAGAGCCAGAGGGTCCGGGTGCGCGCCGGCGGCGCGGGCCGCGGCGACGACGCCGGCCCGGTCGTGACCAGCGCATCGTGGCGCCTGGCGCGCTGGCTGGCCGAGTACGCGCAGCTGATGCGCGTGCTGCGGTCCGACGCGGGCCGCGTGTGGAGCGGCGCGGCCGAGCTGTTCGAGCTGTACCTGCTGCACACGTATGCGACGTTTGCGGACGTGGGCCTCATGGAGGTGCTCGGCCGCGGCGGTGCGCGCCCGCGGCACCCCTTCCCTTTTCTTCCTACCTGGCATGCCCTGGCTGCAGACGCATGCGCATGGGTGGGCGTGCACGGTGCGCGCACGCGCGCGCGACTGCGCCAGGATGTCAGCTTGACCTTGCCAATCAGTGCTGGTGCACTCACCGGCAGTGCAGCGCCAGCACGCAAGGGCAACATACTGAGCTGACAGCCTGCGGTGCGGAGCAGAGAATGCAAAGAAGGGTCCCCCGAGTCGGTGGGTGCTGGGCGTGGAGCCCATCACAGGTTGTCTCGGGCGGCCGCAGGCGGCGCGGGCGCGCCCATTGTCGGCAGCGGCGGCGGCGGCGACGCGGTGCCTGCGCGCCTGCGCAACGCGCTCGCGCGCATCCTGGCGCGCTCGCTGCCGCGCCTGCGCCCGCTGTACCTGCCGCGCGCGGCGCTGGCGGGCGGCGCGGGCGCGCAGGCCGCGGGCGGCGCGGGCGGGGGGCCCGCGGGGGGCGCCCATGCGCCCGCTGGCGCCGAGGCGGGCTCCGCCGCGGGCGCCGCGCGGCCGACGCCGCTGTGCCACCCTGGCAACATGCACGGCTTGCTGGAGCGCAAGGTGCCCTCCGCCCCCGCCCCAGCCGCATGCGGCGCCGCAAAGGGCCCGGCCGCTGTGTGGTCAAAAGGCTGGCGCAGCGCCGCACTCCAGGAAATGCTGGCCTGTTGTGAACAATGGATACGCTACATGCAAACTCCTTTTGAGGTGTCATAATATTCCTGGGGGAGGGCGCGCGGGCGCCAGGTGGCGGCGGACGCTGCTGGGTGGCGGGGCAGCTGTCATGCAAAGTCCTCTCTAGATGCCTGGGATTACTGAATTGGAGGAGCGCGCGGGCGCCAGGTGGCGGCGGACGCGCTGCTGGCGGTGGCGGCGCAGCTGGGCGCGGCGCAGGGCGCGCTGGCCGAGCGCCTGGCCGGCCGCGCGGACGTTCCGGAGCACCACGCGCCCGACGCGGTGTTCCAGGCCGTCAAGGCGGCCGCGGACGTGCGCGACGCGCTGCTGCGCGCGGCCGCGCGCGCCAACCTGCCCGTGCGCTGGCTGCCCGAGCGGCTGGCCGAGCAGAACTTCAACCTGGAGGAGCCGCCCACGCGCGCGTCGCCCTGGGTCGCCGTGCTGCTCGCGCACCTGCAGGCGCGCGCGCGCGCCCGCGCGCCCCCCAGCCGCGGCCTGCCCTTGTTAGCGTACGATGTCGTCCGACGCCCGCCGGCCTGTACGCTGGCCGCCCGAGCGCGTGACCGAGCAAGACAGGGTGGATTGGAGCAGCTGCTCTTGCCCTTTTGGGGACACACGCCGCCTTGCATCCAGCCGCCGTTCCGTACCCATGGCGCTCGTGTGCAGGCCAGAGCCCTGGTTGACCGTTGAGAGCCATGCGCTGTGCTGCACGAGAGACCGCCAGCGGAAGAACGCCCGTCACCTGTGTGGCCGGGCCGCCGCATGCAGGCGCTGCGGCAGCGCCTGGAGGCGGCGAGCCAGCTGGCTGCGTCGGACGTGGACGCCGTGTGGCGCCACGCGTGCCAGCATGCGGCTGAGATGGTGCTGGAGGGCATCGCGCGCGCGGGCGCCGCCGGCCGCTGCACGCCCATGGGCCGCTCCGCCATGAGCCTGGACCTGCAGGTGCTGCAGCGCGGCCTGGCGCAGGCGCGCGCCCGCCCTGTCAACCTGCTCCCCTCTCGATTCCCTCCTGCCTGGGTTGTTTAGGCGACAGGGGGTTCGGTTGCCTGGGAGATTCGCCCGGCCCTCTGCTGCCGGCGCGCGGGCGGCACACAGGCCGGCCTGGCCTGGCAGTGCGGGTGGAGAGGCGGGTGGCCTGCCTCGGGGCGAGGGCGCGCCGACGGCGGGCGGTGCTGCACTGCATGCGGGCGTATTCGTGTGCAGCTGCACTGGATCAATATAGTCAGCCGGCACCCGTAACCTGTGCACACGTAGACTGAAAGGCTTTGACACGCCATGCAACTCTGCCTAAGACCCCTTGCACGGGAGGCTGTAGGGGATGGACTGCAGGCATGGGCTGCTGAGCCCATAATCAGCATGCTGCGGCCGGTGGACGCATGCAACAGGGCACACAACCCGCCGCCGGCGGAGCGCGCCCGCAGCCGCCGGCCTTCATCCCACGCCAGTACTGCGACAAGCTTCGACACACTTCCCGGGGCGGGTCCGGGGAGCGGAGAGAGCCGCAGGGCGCGCGCGCAGGCGGCGGGCGGCGGCGCGCGCGCAGCGGAGGCGGCCGCGGACGCGCTGCGGCTGGTGGACGCGTACGTCAAGGCGTTCTACCTGCCCTGGGGCGAGCCGCTGCGGCACTGGCTGCTGACGCACCCGGAGTACACGGCCGGGCAGCGCACGCAGCTGGTCGCCTGCGTTGCCGAGAGCCAGGGCCTGCGGCGCCGCGAGCGCGCGGCCTTCCTCGCGCAGCTGGAGAGCGAGCTCATGGCCTGAGCGCCGCGCTGCGCCGCTCGCGTGCCTAGTCCTGCTCTGAAATAGCCACTCTCCCTGTCATTGTCGCAGATTCACTAGACTATCAGGACTTTCACATAAAGGCCCCATGTTGCATTAGTAATAAGCATAGAGACATGACTGATCAGGGATGCACTTGTAGGTGCACTTGGAAACGGAGATTGCTCATGTAGCTGCATGGTGCTGTGGTAGTGCTGCCACAACGATCTGTCAACAATGAGCAAGGGCAAAGGGCAGCGTGGAGGCGCACCCAAAAAGAAGCAAGTCAGCTCGCGGGCAAATAGTCGCAGACAGAGTAAGGCTGGCGCAGCGCAGGACAAGCCTGCGGCAGAGCCCGCACGGCAGAGTGCGGCTGCTGCCCCAGGCAGCGACACCATGCCTCCATCTGCACAGCCGGCGCCGATGCCTTTGGTGAATCTGGGCAACACATGCTTCTTTAACAGCACTCTGCAGGTGCTCACGAGCTCCTTGTCGTTGAGCACTGCGTGTGTTCGCATAGCTGTGCCTTTCACGCTCTGCCAGGGCGTCCTGAAGTGGGAGTCTGGCTGAGCCGGTACTGGCACAGGTGCTGGCGGCCGTGCCAGCCGTCAGCCAGAGCTGGAGTGAGACTGCCAATCGGCAGGCAGTGCAGGGCGCCCTGGGCGGCGCCCTTGCGGAGTTCCTGCAGGCGTCTGGCGGTGAGCAGCATGCGCAGCCAGTGCTTCACGCCAGTGTCTCACCTGGCTGCCATGCTAGCATGCCTGGTCTGCAACAGGCTCCACAGCAAGATGAGTGTTATACATATATACTATCGTGCTTGCAAGTGCGCGTGCGGCCATCGGGGGCAGGAGGGTCGCCGGCTGTGGCTCAAGATGGCGGCGGCGCGCGGGGCTTGAAGACACGCAGCTCGGGGGCCAAGCCGTTCAACCCGAACCGGCTGCTGGCCGCCGTGTGCAAGGCCGCGCCGCAGTTCAAGGCGCGCTGCGCACACACGGCACCTGGCATCCAGCTGTTGATGCTGTGACGAGCGTTACCTCTCGCTTGTGTGCACTCTGTGTTGGGCTCTCAGCCCTGGGGGTCAAGCGGGACCCAGGCGGCTGCTTGTTCAGCTGCCATGCATGCAGCTGCCATGTGGTATAGTGGTGCGGCAGCCTGCGCGGAAATGAGCAACTGGAAGGCACATGTGCTGTTCTGACATAAGCAGTAGTTCTGTACCGGTTCCACTAGTCTATATGTAGCGTAAGTCAGTGAATGCATGCCGGCCGCAGGCACCCTCTGGCACACAATGCATGCGCAGTGGTGGCGATTTCCATGTCGGCGAGCTGACATCAGCTGCTGTCTAGCATATCCATGCAGTGCAGGCTGCTGCTTGTCTGCAGGCGTTGCTCTGCCTGGCGCATACAGCGGGTGGCGCCACATGCAGGGGCGCCAGGAGGAGGACAGCCACGAGCTGCTGCGCAAGCTGCTGGACGGGCTGGAGCTCGAGGAGAAGCGCGCGCGCGGCGACGCTGGGCAGGCATGTCTGTTATCAAGTGCCAGCTGGAAATACAAAGAGGTCCTGTGTGTGAGCTGTTGAATGGGCATAGGAGCTCTTGTACTGGCCAAATTATGGAGCTTGCACAAGATGCATGCATCAGACGATGTCGCACAGTGATGAGCCAGCTTTGCATAGGCATGTACAAGCTGTGTGTGCACGGCCAGCTCCTATGCCTTGTGCAGGCACAGGCCTGTTTTGCCAAGGGCTGCATGTAGCGTGCAGGCACACTAAATTACCAGCATTGGATTGGGGATTGCCAATGACGTCCCTGCAATTGGCACGCTGTGTGAGGGAGCTGACTGAGGCCAGTGTGGCCGGCTGGCGCTGCCACTTGGCACAGCTCTGCACAGGGAGGGGCAGCTTGACTGAGGCAGGTGCAGCCTGCTGGCACTGCCCGACATCCAAGACCAGGGCTCTACGCGCGGGCTGCCGGGCAGCACAGCCGCGCGCAGCGCAGCCGGTGCTCCGCGGGGGTGGCGGCCAGCGCATTTGCTCCGCATGAGGTGTGTGGTGTCGCATGCATCTCAACCGAAATCCTGGCCCGGATGACACCCGTCGGGGGGGGGCGACCGGCAGGCGCAGGCGCCGCTGGTGCAGCGTGTGTTTGGCGGCGAGCTGGCATCGCACGTCGCCTGCCAGGGCTGCGACCACGAGGCCGCCACCGCCGAGCCCTTCCTCGACATCAGCGTGAGCATCCCGCAGGCGGCGGCGCCCGACGCCGACAGGCGCGCCGGCGCAGGGCTGCAGCACGCCGTGTGAGGGTGCTGCTGGTCTGGTGCCTCCCGTTGCTGCGAGGCGTTGCTGTGAGGACAGGGTGTGCCTTGCCTCCTCCCTCATGCAGCCATTGCCTTTGGCTCCTTTGCGCGTAACGGCTGTTTCGGAGGCGCGTGAGCAAGACCTACAGGGTGTGAGGAAGACTGATATAAAAACACTTGGTTGCTGTTGTCGCAGGGATGCGCCAGGCCAGTCAGCGGCCGGCAAGGGCAAGCGGCGCGGCAGGGCCGCCACCAGCGCGGCCGGCCCGGCAGAGGCGCCGCCCAAGCCTGCCCTGTCTGCCAAGGCGCGGAAGCGCCAGGCCAAAGTGGTGCGCACCTGAACCGCGCCCGACTGTGTGCTCCGGACGTCTGTAGGAGTGCAGCTGGCACTGTCCGGCGGCCCCTGGGTGCCTGCTCGTTTGCTGCATGTCCATGCTGCTGCGTCTGGATGGATCTTGCTGCTCAGTGCATGCCGGCCAGCGCTCATCAACCTGGTCTGATTGACGGGACCATGGGGTAGGATTAGTTCAGGGTTGCACTGAACGGTTTGCACTGTCAGATTGCACTGACGCGGGGCGCCGCTGGCGCAGGCCAGGAGCGCGGTGGACGCGGAGGGGAGGCGGGCGCGCCAGCGCAGGGGCGAGAGCGCCCCGAGCGCGGCCGCGCCAGCCGCGGCGCAGCCTGCAGCGGCGCCGGAGGCGGCCCGCGAGGCGCGCGCGCTGCCGTGCGGCACCGAAGAGCGGGGCGATGCAAGCTCGGGCGCTGCATGTGAGGCAACGGAGGCGGCGACCGGCCCCAGCGAGCCTGCGGATGGCCAAGCGAGCGGCGCCAGCGCGACAAGCGGTGAGCAGTCTTCAGGCGCGCGCTGCCCCTCAACGTGGCCGACTGCTTGTGTAGGATGTGGCCATTGGTCTGTCACACAACATGCATTTGAACAGCGGCTGCTGGCTGCCACCAAGTGTGTCAGCAGGCTGCTCGGCACATGGGACTGAACCATTTGCGCTCTTGGTGGCAGGCCAAGCGATGTGTCCGGACGTGGCCAGCGGGCAGCGCGCGCCCGAGCCGCAGCAGCAGCCAGGTGCAGCTGCCAATGGCGGCGGCATGGGTGCACGCCCTGACGCTGAGCCCGGAGGTGCTGAGATGTGCAACGGGGCAGCGGAGCCGCCGCCAGGTGCGCTGCCCTGTGCGTGTGCGGGCGCTGGGGTCGGTGGACGGAGGATCAGGCCTTGCGCCCGGTTGCACAGGCAGGGACACAGCAGGTGCCACTGACAGGCTGGGCGACAAGCTCGGCTGTCAAATCCTGCCTGAAACCAGCTATCACATCAAAACCATGAACAGAATTGAATGACGCAGAGGCCTGCTCCGCAGGCGACAGCGCGTGCGGCGGCCCCGACCGGGCCGCCGGCGGCGCGCCCTCGCTGGAGGCCTGCCTGGCGGGCTTCTTCGCGCCGGAGGCCGTCACGTGGGTGTGCCCGGCGGAGTCGGCCGCGCGCATGGCCTCCGCGGCGGCCGCGCGCGGCCGCCGCGCGCGCCGCAGCGTGTCGTTCTCGGGTGCGCGGCGGGCAGGGGTATGGTTAGATTGTTTCCTAGCGCGGTGCTGTTGCAGTGCAAACTTGCCAAGATGCCCTGTCTATTTATTGTAGAGTTTCCTGTACCGCAGATGACACCGAAAACAAGGCAGCAGGCGAGGGGCTGCGCACTGTGCCCTGCGCGCCCCGGGCGCCGCCCATTCATGCGGCGGTGCGGCGCAGGCGAGGAGCCGCGCGTTGTGATCATACCCGGCAGCTGGGAGCAGCGCGGCACGGACTTCCGGCGCGCGCTGCAGGGCGAGGTGCCCTTCAGCCGGTGCGCCGCCGGCAGGCCGGCGTTCAACTCGTGGCGTATGCGTCTATTGGACAGAGCATCATGGTGGGGTCTCCTGAGGTCTGTATGCATCGCACGTTGGCGGGCGTGGGCATCGCAGTGAGCGCTCCCTGCAGAGCGCGCCTGTGAGTCCTGTGAGCGGCAGCGCCTGCGCGCAGCGGCGTCGGCGTGTGTAGGTATCAGGAGTGGATTGGCCATCCCCTGTTACGGGCGTCACATACATGCTGTCTTTCCCTGAAGCGGGCACGCCGGGCTCAACCTGGCTCACTGGGCACTGCCGCGAGCGCAGGACGGTGGCGCTGGGCGACGGCGGCCGCATCCTCGTCACCGCGGACGTCGAGGCCGGCGGCCGCGCGGCGCTGCTGCTGGGCCTCTGCCCGCTGGAGGCCAGCGACGACGTGGACGCGACGCTGCCGGACGCCATCTCGCTCGCGTCCGTGCCCATCGCCGCGGTCGACGACAGCGAGGACGAGGACGAGCAGGCGCTGGTGCAGGCGCAGGCGCAGGCGCGCCGGCCGCCCAGCATGCAGTGGGGCTGGCTGCGGCGGGGGTGGCTGCACCATGGCTGCCAAAGGCCTAGGGCTTGGGCGAGCGCGCAGTTGAGCTTTCATCTGTTGCCATGCAGTGGCTGCAACGCATGTCAGCATGCAGCACGCCTGACCTTGACCGCGGACTCGCGCACCGCGGCTGGCCAAGCTGCGAGGTGACATTTCCATTGGTTTCGAGCACCACGGCCGCCCTAGAAACCGAGAAAATGACCGACCTAGCACCACGGCCGCACATGCAACAGAAGGGCGGCTCCAGCGCGCGGACTGGACAGCGCAGGCGCTGGTGGACGCGGTGGCGGACATGGTGACGGAGGGCGGCGTGGCGCGCGCGCGCCGCCTGGCCGGCGCCGCATCCGCGGTGCGCGTGGCGCGCGGCGCGCCGGGCGCCGGCTGGCGCGTCAGCGGCGAGTGCGCGGCCGGGGACGGCGACGACGGCCCGGGCGGTGCGCTGCCCTGCACAAGAACGCCGCAGAGCTCCGCCGCAGAGCTTGAGGCCTCGATGCTCTGCCCAGGCGTCTCTGTGCGCGGACACGCGAACGGGCCTCGGGCGACAAGTGGGCCAGCAGCGCCCCTCACTTCTTCGCACCGGATCCGCTCTCCAGCTCTGCCCCGGAGCCCATGCTCATTTGGAACTCTCTGGGTGTTGCGGGTGACAAGTGCGCGGCTGCTTGCCCCTGCGATGTATCTTCTGTCAGCCGTCTGCGGGCAAGCGCTGTTGCGGACTGGAGTGCAAACCCTGCACCGGCAGTGCCCCCGTTTCCATGCCCTCGTCGTCTTGATGGTGCAGAGGAGCAGCATGTAAAGCTGTGCCTCAAGGGCTCCACATGCTGCTGCTGGGGTTGGACAGTCAAGATGGGTCCAAACGCTGAAGCTGTGTGCGCGCGTCAGGCGCGTGGGAGTATGTGGAGGCCCTGGCGCCCGGCAGCGCGCATGCGCCGGCGCGGCAGCACCTGGCCCCTGGCGCGGTCGCGCCTGGCGGCTGCGCGGCGCTGCCACGCGGCGCGGGACACGCCGAGGCCGCCGCGCCCTGCGGCCCGTACGCGAACGGGCATACCGCGGGGACCGACCAGCTACAAGGGCGCGAGCCGTCGCCTGGCGCCAGCTCGGCCGCGGCCGCCGCGCCGCCCGCACCGGCGGACGGCGGGCCGTCTGCGCTTGGCTCACCTTGCTCGTTGGGGCCGAACGGCCTGGCCACGCACGCGCCGGCGCCTGCCCCGGCGATTGAGCACTCAGGCTCAGACAAGCCGAGCGCTGCCACGAGCGAGGAGGGCCGGAGCGATTGCGCGTCAGGCTCAGCCGCAGGTTCTGAGGCCATGGAGGCGTGTGCGCCGGGTTTGCCCCCTGGGGCGGCCCTGCTGGCAGACGAGGCGCCGGACGATGCAGCTTCGTGCGCATCAGGCGAAGGGTCCCAGCCTGGCTCCAGGGCATGCGGGAGCGGCGCGGTGATGAACGGCGGCAGCGGCGGCGGCGGCAGCGGGCAAGGGCCCGCGAGCGGAGGCACGGAGCCTGATGCAGGGGCAGCCGTGGAGCAGCATGGCGCGTGCAGCGAAAGGGCCAGCAGCGCCGCCTCCGCCACGGCGTGCGCCCAGGCGGACGCGGCAGCGGACAGTGGCGCGGCCGCGCCTGCGGAGCGGCAAGGCCTGGTATGCGGGGAGCCTGGCAGCGGAGACCGCGGCGCGTGTGCCTCTGGTTCGGGCGGCCCGGACGCAGGCGGCTCCGAGGCTGCGGCCACCGAGCGGCAGGGCCTGCTCAGCCAGGCGTCCGAGGGCAGCAACGCCGGCGCTGCGTCGGACGGCGACAGCGGCGGCGCCGGCGCCGGCGCCGGCGCCGGCGGGCGCAGCGGCGCGCTCGCGGCGGTGCAGCGCGCCGCGAGGAAGCAGTACCGCGTGCGCCGCGCGCCGGCCGTGCTGACGGTGCGGGCATGCTGACGGTGCCCTGCCGCAGGGCCACATTAGCTGGTTGAGGGTGTGAGGTCTGGCGCAATGGTTTGTGGAAGCGCTACTGGCACGCTACACAGTGCGTGCTCGTGCCTGTCGGCATGCCACCAAACAGCAAGGTGGTGTCTGCCATGTCTGCGGTGGCTGCTCCTGCGTCATGGCATGAGAACGGTCGCGGCATGCTGTTGTACCTCCAGGGCGAACGGCTTTGGCCTGCGTCGTCTCAAGCTCCAGCAGCCGCGTGCCTTGCACGCTTTGGCGGGTCGCAGCTCAGGCCGGCCCGGTCGCTCGGCCGCAGGTAACCTCAAAAGCGTGCACATTGCGCACGTCGTGCACGTTGTGACCTCGTGCTGAGCCAAGGGGGTGCCCGCGCGAAGGTGCACCTGAAGCGCTTCCAGCAGAACGGCCGCGGCCGCCTGCGCAAGATCGAGGGCGTGGTCAGCTTCCCGCTGCACCTCGACCTCGGGCCCTTCTGCGAGGTGGCGCCCGCCCCGACGCGCTGCCAGCAGAGCGCCATTCCGAGCATGCAGCGCACGAGGACGGCGCTTTGTGTGCAGGAAGGAAAAGCAGGGCGCGCCCATGCCCTGCGCCTTGGTTCCGGCGGCGGTGAGCGGCAGCTGCCTGCCTCGAGCTCGCGCGCCTTGCAGGGTGCCGCACCTGTTTCCAGGGGCCGCGCGCCCGCATGCTTGCAGGGCCTGGCCGCTGCGCAAGTGCGCAGGGTGAGCGGGCGCGCGAAGCCTGTCCGACACGGCGACTTATAGTAAGTCTGCAAGACAGTGTGTCAGAATATGTTGCATAGGCAGCTATACTGCTGCTGGCACTTGGCCCTTGCCGTCAGCCACCCCGCCCGTGCGCGGCAGGACGGCGCGGCGGGCAGCGCGGCGTACACGCTGGCGGGCGTCGTGGAGCACCAGGGGGGCAGCATGGGCACGGGGCACTACATCGCCTACGTCTCCCGGCGCGCCGGCCCCGCGGCCGGCCCCGCGGCTGGCCCCGCGCGCGGCGCGGGCGCGGCCGCCGCCGCGGCCGCTCCCGGCAGCTTGCAGCCTGCGCGCGATGCGCGGCCACCCGGCGCGGGCGCGCCCGGCGTGGCGGCGGACGCGGCCGGCGCTCAGCCGGAGAGTGCTGGCGACGGCGGGGCAGGAGCGGCGCCTGGCGCGGCGCACGCGACCGGCCGTCTCAGCAACGGGCTGGCAGCCGAAGCAGAGCAGGGCGTGTGCACCGCTCCGCCTGCGCCCCCGCGCGCGGCTGCGCCCCTCGCGGAGCTCGCCGCTGCGCCGGCGGCGGGCGGCGGCCTGGGCATGGAAGCCAGCGAGGCAGCCGCGCCGAGCGCCGCTGCGAGCGCGACGCGTGGCGCCAAGGCTGCCATCCGGGCGGGCAAGCGCCAGGCGCAGGGTGTAGAATTAGGGCCGCCCCTAGGGCCGCTTGCATCGGACACCAGCTGTGTCTCGGGGGCTCAGCAAGCGGACGCGATGCTCGCGGGGGCAGCAGCGGCGCACGCGCCCGCCGGAGCCTGCGACGAACGCGCGGCTGTGGCCGGACGCGGGGCCGCGCAGGACGGGCAGGCCCCGTCAGGGTGTGAGGCTGAGGTCGCAGCTCCGCATGGCGGCCGTGCGGCTGCAGCGGCAGCGGCCCCCGCGCCGGTGCAGCCGGCGCAGGATGGGGCCGGGCAGGCGGGCCGGGGCCTGAGCGCGGCTGTGGATCCGCCCCCGGGGCCCCAGGAGGCCGACCTCCTGTGGTGGCGGGTCAGCGACACACAGGTGCGCGCGGTCGACTGGCAGGCCGTGTCGCGCGTGGAGGCGTACATCCTGATGTACGTCAAGAACACCCCTGGTGAACCCTAGACCGGGATCCTTCCAAGTATGCCTTACCTGCGAGAGGATGCACGGCTGGACAGGCTGGGCGAGTTAACGTGGTCGGTTTGCGGCTCGGGGTAGACATGGAACGACTTGGGCACATGCACCTGCAGCATGGCCTGGGATGCATGGCGAAATGGCATCCAGCGGGGGCCCCAGCAGGTCAGGCTTGCAATGCACCAGGGCCACAGCTAAGCTGTGGTACACGAACAGAGACGGCGGGCAGAGCACACCAGCTGCCACAGCTTCTAAGGAACAGAGACGGCGTGCAGAGCACACCGTGCTGAGAATGAACCCAGGGCCGCGCGTGTGGAGGTGTCCGCATGTCGAGCATGAACCTTGGTGGAGACTGCCTGCTAGAGGCCTAGTTTGAACGTTCCTGCCACTGTTGTGTGACCCACAATGTGTGAGACGGGCACAATGTCTTGGCATAAGCTCTGCAGCTGCATTGCAAATGCATGCAAGCATCTGTTGCGTGCGCTGGTAGGTCAGCCCCGGATAGGCGGACACTGCACTCCATGTCCCCCGTGCCCGGGAGGTTGAGCTCTGCTGCATCGGTGTTGCTCCTCCTGATGCGGCGTCCAGAAAGAGGGTGCTCACAGGGATAAAGGTACAGAGCTCGCCTTGTTACACTGCGGCAAAGAGAAAAACCGCATGCCGTACAAACACGGGCGGCTGGCGGCTGCGCATGCCGCCACTAGTTGTTCACAGTCTCAAAACACAAGCGACGGTCGGCGGGAGATCGAAAACTGCCCTGTTGGTACTCGTCGACTTCCTGAACCATGTACAAGCACGTGCCAACATTCACAAACATGCCGCAGATTGACGGGCCTCCGCCTTGCCGCTTCCTGACTTCTGGTTTGGGGACAGCAAAGCCTCACTTCACGTCACGCATGTACTCGGACAAATCGAGCTCCTCGCCGCTGTCCTCTGCGTCCTCGTCGTCGCCGCCGCGGCCGCCGCTCGCATTGTCCTCGTTCAGCTCGCTGAGGTAGCGGTCGAAGTCATCGTCGCCCTCCTCCTCGTCACCGCTGCCGCCGTTGCCAGCGGCCGCGCCCTCGCGCGAGGCACCGGCGCCGCTGGCCGCCGGGTCGCGGGAGCCGTTGCCGCCAGGGGCGCCCGCGTGCGCCGGTGCGCCTGCCACAGCAGCACCATGGTCCCCGGGGCCGCCGCGACGCGCGCCATCGGCGCGCAAAACGTCGCCGCCGCTGCCGCGGCCGCCGCCGCCGCCCTGGTCCTCGCTGGTCTCGCTGCCGCGCGAGCCGCGGGGGCGCCCATACCCTTCCGCATCCTCAAACCCCGCCGCGTCCTCGCTGCCCGTCCCCGAGTAGCCGCCCGGGCTGCCGGAGCGCATGGCGTCGCGCAGCGCGGCCTCCAGCTCCTGGTCCGCCGCCAGGCCGGCGCCGGCCTCGGCGCCCGCGTCCGCCCCGGGCCGCGCGCCGTTCCCGCCGGCGTCCAAGCTGTTGCGCGCGCGGCCCTCCGCGGCGGCCTCCGCCAGCGACGCGCCCGCAGCGGCCGCCCCGACGCCCGGCGTGCCGCTCTGGCCAATCGAGTGCGCGGCCGTGCGCAGCGTCGCGCCGGTGTGCGACACCAGCGTCTTTGCAGAAGTGCTGAGCTGCGCGAGGCGCGCCTGCGCCGCGCGCGCGCGCAAGCGCCCTTCAAGGCGCCTCACGGGTCTCTGACAGCGCAACAGACCCCTGTTGTCGCTCAAAAATACGTCGTATGCAAGGGGGAAGCAGGGAGGGGGACTTCGCACCCCCGGTCCCAGGCGCACAACATGCCAGCACCTTCGGGACGCAACGCACTCAGGGCGCTCACCTGCAAGTCGGCGAGGGACATGGCGTCGGCGGGCGCCGCGCGCGCCGCGGCCGGCGCCGGCTCGAACGCGGCGTCCGGCAGCCGTTTGCGCGCCAGCGCGAAGTAGATCTGCCAGAACGTCGCGTCGGACATGCGCTTGGGGCACAGCACGTAGCGCAGCTCGTTGATCTCGCGCGTGCTCTGCACCACCAGCATGGCGTGCTGCTCCTGCGCGCCGCACGCACGGCCGCCGGTGAGCGCTGCTGCGCCGCGCACGCCTCGGAAGAGCGCGCAGCGGCCGGCCTGCCGCCTTACAGAGGCGCTCAGCCGCGGTGGGCCCGCAGCATGGAGGCACCGCAGGTCGCCACAAGCAGAGCAGCTCGACACAAGCTTGGCGCTCTGTTGCAGCGCGAGCGCAGACCCACACGCAAAGTGAAGCATGCACCCCAGCATCACGGTTATCTCAACCTGGCACGACAGGGCGCCTCGTTCCTATCGCCGCTTCAGCGGCCGCGCGGGACGCGGCCGAGCGCCGGGGCAGGCCGCGCGCCTGCCACGGCGTCAGCACCTTCCTCGTCCCTCCCGGCGTGCTCGGGCCCTGCGCGGCAGCGCAGGCTGTCCAGGCGCCCCGCACGCATGAGCACCTCCCAGGCCGCGCCAGCCAAGACTCCACGCCGAATCCTGGCCTGCAGGCCTCGCTGGCCAGGCCGCGCAGGCAGCTGTCTGGCGCAGGCCCGGACACAGGCGGCAGGGCGGCCGGCCGAGGCCGCGCGGGCGGCCGGGCCCGGCAGCCGGCGCTCGCAGGAGGGCCCGGCGCGGCGCGCGCGGCCCACGTCGGGGCCGACCATAACCTAGAAGTGGCCAGGGTGGCCACTGACAACTGCAGCGTCAATGACGGCGGGGCGCGCGCCTCCGCGCCGGCCGGCAGCGCGTCCTGCGGGAAGTCGCGGAACGTGGAGTAGGTCAGGCTGCAGATGAACTCGCGGAAGTCGATCGTGATGCCGAAGGCGGCCAGCTTGCCCTCGTCCGCCGCGGGGCCCGCCTCGGCCGGCCGGCCCAGCGCGCCCAGGCGCGCGTTGAGGCCGCCGGGCAGCTCCAGCGTGCGCAGGCGCGACTGCGCGCTCTCGACCGCGGTGCTGGACAGCGTGGACGCCTGCGCGGGGCGCGCTCGGACTCGGTGCGCGCGCTCCAAGCTTGCGACCGGGCTCGCCATTGGGCGGCACAGCGTCGGCGACGCCTGCGCGCTGTCTGGCACGCGGTCGCCTGCTTGTCGGCTCCTGCGCCTGCACCCTCAGGGGCGCGCGGGGCAGGCAGAGGGCACGTGATGGGCAGGAGGTGTCTGGCCTCCTGTGGGGCGCGGCGCAGCCCGGGCAGGCGCGGGCGGGGCGGCGGCGCCGCGCCTGCTCCGCCAGGACCTTTGTGTTCTCGCTCAGGTTGCCGGCGAGCGCCTTGCCATGCTCGGACACGCTGCGCGCGAACCCGCGCGCGGAGCTCTGCGCGTTCAACGCCGCGCTGAGCGCCTGCGCCTGCGCGGCCTCCAGGTTGCGCCTGAGCATGTCCATGATGCGTCGCCCGCGTGCCCCGCCCTCGCGGGTGTCCGCCGGCGCCTTGGCGCAGCGCTGCTCACGAGCGCACCTCCGCTCTACCTGGCCCGTGCTGCGGACTTCCGCCTGAGCTCCCTGTTTTCAAGGAAGGCGGGGGGTACGGAAAGCCACCCGGGAGCCCGCCGACTCCCGGGCTAGTCCGCCGGCTCCCGGACCCACATTCTACGGCAGCATTCCGTTTTACTGCGCTTCACCTCTCAAATCGATCCTGTTTGTGCAACCTGGCAGACAAGCTCGCAGGCACTCTGAACAGATCTGTTGCGTTCTGCTGCGTGGTGGTGCTGTGGGCCCAGCGCTCCTGCGACATGGCAGCACGCCCGCCCACGACGACGTGCTTCGTGGGCAATGTGGCGTACGGCGTGACGGAGGAGCAGCTGCACGAGCTCTTCAGCGAGGTCGGGCCGGTGAAGTCGTTCAGGCGCGCCTGCCTGCCACAGCGCTGTCCTCTTTCTCTGCACTTTAAACCGGCGCGCATTGGCGCGCCGCCCGGGCCGCCCGCCGCTCGGGGCGCTCAGCCGGGCAGTGTTGAGCGACACATTCCGGCAGGCTGGTCACGGACCGCGACACCGGCAAGCCCAAGGGCTACGGCTTCTGCGAGTTCTACGACCTGCCGACCAGCCAGAGCGCGCAGCGCAACCTGAACGGCCACGAGGTCGGCGGCCGCGCGCTGCGCGTCGACTTCGCCGACGACAGCACCAAGCCCGGCGCGCGCAGCGGCGCAGGTGCGCCGCCGAGCCGGTTCTGCCGTGACCGCGGTGCAGTTGGCGCGGGCGCTTGATTGGTGCCCGTCCTGCCCCCGCGCAAGCGCACTGCGTGCGCGTACCTGCTGACGGGGGCGCTGGCGCTTACAGCAGACGGCCGGCAGTTTGACGGCAACCGCGAGCGCGCGCCGGCGCCTCGCCCGCGGGTGCCGTCCCAAGCGCCCTGGTTTGCGCTCGCTCTCCCGCTTGCTCGCTCCTGCGTGTGCACGCTTCGCAGCCGAGCAGCCAGACCGTGGGCCAGCGGTTGCTGCAGACGCTGCAGGTACCTGCGCTGGGGATGGACGTGGCGGCGGCCGCCGGGCAGAGCCTGACCGGCCTCGTGGGCGGCGCGCCGCCGGCGCCGGGCGGCGGCAGCGACCAGATCTCGGCCGCGCTCGCCAGCAAGTCGCGCGGCGAGCTGTTCGAGGTGCTCGCGCAGATGCAGGCGCTGGTCCGGGCGAGCCCCGGGCAGGCGCGCGCGATCCTGGTGCAGAACCCGCAGCTCACCAAGGCGCTGTTCCAGGCGCAGATCATGGTGCGCGCCCCCGCGCCTGCGCTCGCTCGCTATGCTCTAACCCTAACCCTAAGCCTGGCCAGCAGCGCGCCCGCCAGCCGGCCCGCCGCCGGGCCGCGGGCGCTGCGGGGCCTGACGCAGCGCGCCGTGTGTCCCCGCAGCTGGGCATGGTCCACATCCCGCCCGCCGCCAACGGCGCGCCCGCCGACGCGATGGGCCACCCCCTGGGCGGTCACCCCGGCCCCGGGTATGCCATGGCGCAGCCGCACCCGGGTCCCGGGCCGCAGCCGCACCCGCAGCCGGGGCCGCAGCCGGGGCCGGGGCCCGGGCCGGCGCCCTATGCGATGCCGGGCGCGCCGCAGCCGCAGCCAGGGTTCATGCCGTACCCCGAGCAGCCGGCGCCGGGCCCGCTGCCCGCGCCCGCGCCGCTGCCCGCGCCGGTGCAGCTCAGCGCGCCCATGGACCCGCGCGCCGCGCCCGCGGACCCTCGCGGGGGCCCCGCGGGCCCGGCGGCCGGGCTGCCCGACCCGCGCCTCGCGCTGGGCGAGCCGCACGGCGCGCCGCAGCACGCGCCTGCGCAGGCGCCGCACCCCGGCATGCCCTACGCCAGCCCGGGGCACTACGGCGAGCCCGCGCCCGGCGGCTACAGCGCGCCGCAGGGCGGCGCGGCGGCGGCGCCCGCGCAGTACGGCGCGCAGCCTGCCGCGTACGGGCAGCAGCCCGCGCCGCAGGCGCAGCCCGCGCCGAGCCAGGCGCCCGCGGCGGACCCCGGCCAGCAGCAGGGTGCGCGCCCGCCGGCTCGGCTGGTCGCTGAGCGCGGCCCTGCTCGCCGAGTGCGCCTGTTTGGATGCTGGGTAGGCGGGCGCGTGCTCTGTGCGGCGCGTGGACGTGTGCGCCTATGATCGTAGGCACCAGTGGTGTACAGTAGGGGCCTGCCTGAACATGCTGAGGAGCACTTGCCGTGTGCTAGCCAGCCGCCTGTGGTAGGGTGGAGCCGCGTGTTCAGCTTTGCGCCGGTATCAAGTGGCCACCTGTGTCGCGCAGTGGGAGGGCCGCGCCTCATAACATCCCCAGTTGCCTGGTTTGCATGGCAGCCCGGTGATCAGAAATGCGCCATGTGGCCCGGCCAGGTGGTTGTGGGGTCTGCTTAGGAAGCCCTGGTCAGAGGCGCTCAGGTGCGGGGCGGCGCGCGCGCGCAGCGCTGCTGCAGCAGGTGATGCAGCTGACGGCGGAGCAGATCGCGTCGCTGCCGCCCGCGCAGCGCGCGCAGGTGGAGGCGCTACAGCAGCACATGGTGAAGCCCCATGCCCCCCATGTGGTCTCAGGGCCTGCCCTGGATGGCCATAAGCGTGGCGGCGGTCAGTCCGTCCCGGTTCGACAGAGTTGCTCTGCTCTGCGCCGGGCATGACCTGCCCTGGGTAGCCACAAGCAAGTCGGGCGTTGGTCCATCCTGACGCGGCAGACCAGTCTTGCGTAGCCCGCACCGCGCCATGGCTCGGGGCGCACTGAAGGTGGTGCGCCACATGGTCCGCCGCAGAACACACGCGTCGCTGCGGCTGCGCTGACGCAGTGCTGTGCTGACAGCGCGCGCAGGGCCACCGATTTTAGAGCAGGCGCCTGGTGGTCTGGCGCTTCTGGGCACAAAATGTAAGCCTTCGAACATGGTTACAGCGCCACAGCGATGGCACACGAATGCACTGCGGGCTCCAACATGCGGCCATGCGGCAGACATCATATGGTCGAGTGCACACTCGCTACGGCTAGGGCCTGCGCGTTCATGCGTGCAGGCCACTCTCAGCGTCCCGCCGCTCCATGCCTTGGGGCCCTCTGGGCACATGCGCCAGACGTTGTCCCACGTGTCGATGGCTAACTTCAAAAAGCTTGGGCGTCAGCCGTTTCGGCGTCTACGGCAGCTGCCCTAGCGCACAACTCTATCTATTAACTAGCGCACTCCAACTCACCCTCCCCCTCCAACTCACAGGGGCCGCCAGCATCCCGGGGCCCCGGTCACCCCTCCTCAGCAGGCCCGGCGCACCGCGCCAGCCCGTCAACTCAAAACTCACAGCTGTCCTCCCTCGGCCCCACCCCCGCCCTGCCTGCTCCCGAACAGCCCATGCAAGAAACACACACCGCGTTGCAAGGGCGCAGAAAATAACCGGCATGAAAGGAAACAGAAA
>JAABUV010002022.1_pt1 | contig 28347 bp, 49 predicted proteins | sample 5559971 | NCBI WGS metagenome assembly JAABUV01 (sample SAMN10711881, study PRJNA513362) | rock metagenome | isolation source: Antarctica rocks | place: Antarctica: Victoria Land, Knobhead nord | collected 2015-12-19
CGCGCTGTTCTGCAGAGGTCCCGGGCCTGCACTCTGCGGCGGCATGCCCGGCGCGCCGCCTGCGACCACGCACACATCGGACTGCATGATCAAGGCCATGACCCCTCTGACGCGCCTCCGTGCAGGACGCATGGCGTTCAGCAAGGTTGCGGGACCACTACAGAGGCTCACCGTGGGTCATCCAGGCTGGGAGGGTCGCGGCGCGACCACGCCCCGCCATCCCGGGGACGAAGGCTTGCCCAGATTTTGCGGGGTGCAAGATCGCCCGACTAGTGCATCCTGCACCGCAGAAGCTGAGCTTGGGGTAACCAGTGGCACTGCACCTGAGGAGCAAGCGAGGGCGTCGCCTACCCTAATCAGGGTGCCCAGCAGCAGCCGCCTTGCTCGCGGCGGGAGGTGAGCAGGGAGGGCAGCCTGAGCGCAGCCCATGATCTACGACGTCAACAGCCCTCTGTTCCGCAGCTTCCTGTCCGTGTCTGGCGGCAGCCACAGCGGCCCCGGCCAGCGGTGCGCTCCGGGCTGCCTCCACTGCGCCGACTATCCTGCACCTCTCTGTGCCTTTTGCGCTGCGTGCCTCACGGATGCCAATGGAGTGTCCAGTCCCCGAGCGGCGCAGCGCAGACGTGCTCCCTGCTCCTCGATGCTTTGCCCACGCGCCGGCCTGCGCGTCGACGTGCAAAGGCAGCTTGCCGTCCGAACTGGTGCTGCCGGGGCCGGCGGCGGCCGGGAGCGGCCGCGACCAGCGGCGGCGGCGGCGCGCGCAGGAAGGACAACCGCAAGAGCGCGAACGAGAAGGTCAAGGACAACAAGCCGCCCCTGACCGAGTAGGGGCGCGACCGCTGCGATGGCCAAGCGCACGAAGAAGGTCGGCATTGTCGGCAAGTACGGCACGCGCTACGGCGCGTCGCTGCGCAAGCAGATCAAGAAGGTGGAGGTCAGCCAGCACTCCAAGTACGTGTGCCAGTTCTGCGGCAAGGTGTCCGTCAAGCGCACCGCGGTGGGCATCTGGAAGTGCAAGGCGTGCAAGAAGGTCGTGGTGCGCGCCCGCCCGCCCGCTCCTCCGCCCGCTCCTCCCAACTTGGCACTCTTGCGTCAGAGGACGTTGCATGTCTGTGGCTGCCGGCTGCTCTGATCGTCCTCTCCCGCAGTGCGTATCGCGGGGTCGCAGTTCTCGCCCAGCCACACTTTTATCCTCGTCGCCACGCCACACTTACACTGCCTGGCTGCTGCCGGCCAGTGAGGGGGGCGTGCTTGTGACAGGCCACTCCCTTTTATAGCACTCAGCGCTTGTCGTGTCCATGCTTGGCTGCTTTGAGGATTTTTGCCTGCTTTCCAGTGCTGACTGGAGGCTGGGCGGCTGCGCTGTACAGGCTGGCGGCGCGTACACGCTCAACACGGGCGGGTCGGTGACTGTGCGCTCAACCATCCGCCGCCTGCGCGAGCAGATTGAGATCTAGGCTGGGAGCGGAGGGGCGGCGGGCCTGCTGGTGCCAAGGATCCTGGCTGGGGAGTGTGGGATAGGCGCGTATTGGCATTCATGACGGGGCGCGCTGGGCAGGCCAGTGGCCGTGTAATCAAGGCGTAGCGAGCTCACACAGGTACATCAATTCTGCCAGCAAAATTTTGTTCTCGTGCCAGGCGCTATAAACAAGTTTTGCAACAAATGGTGTGCCAGTCAGTGCCCGAGGCCATACACCACTGGCTGCCAGGGACGGCAGCCAATGAGCTGACTGTAGCACTCAAGGAGCACCGTTCCGCTTCAGGCATGGCCTGCGTTGTCAACCAAAGACAGCCTGCTTCACACAGCCCCAGCGAGCGCGGGCTCATGCGGCCTGCGCCATGTCGCGCATGTCGCGCAGGTGCGCGCCGACGGTGGCCGCCTCGGCGCGCGTCCGCGCCAGCGTCTCGTCGTTCTTGGCCTGGATGTCGGCCGGCGTGCTGTCCCTGTATCCCAGCGCCGCCATGCTCTGCTCCAGGGCGGCCGCGCGCTCGCCCAGCCGCGCCTGTCCCAGCCGCACGAGGCGAGGCGTAATGCACGCGCGCGCGCTGGTTGCCGCCGCGTCGCCGACACATACGCGCGCCCTGGCCCGGCAATCCGGCGCGGCGATGGGTGCCACTCTAGTGAAGTCCTCATCTGAGGGGTCTGGACGCCCTGCCTTTTCCCTAACCCTACCCTATTTCCAAGAAGGTCGGGGCGCGCCTGCTTCTCCTCTAGGCGCGCGGCCTCCTTGGCCGGGTCCAGCAGGCCGACCAGCAGCAGCGCGATGGACGTGCCGCCGCCGTAGCCGCCCAGCACCGCGCGGCCGCAGCCCGGCGGCGGCGCCCGCCCGCCCGCCAGCACCTCCACCTGCGCACCCGGGCGAGCGCCGGTCGTGAGCAGCGCCCCGGTCCCCTGTGGTCGCTTGTCTCGAGAGTCGAGGTGCTCTGGCCAGCACCCCCGCCTGCGCAGAGGAACCGGCGACAAGCATGCAGCGCGCACCTATGCCATGCCTCCGTACGCACCCAGGCATGCACCTGAGCGGGCGGGGAGGGACGCGGCCCGAGCCCCTCCGTATGCGCAGACAGGTCGGCGCCCTTGATCGGCGGCTTGGTTCCGACAGGCGCGCGACACGCAGGCTGGGGAGCTCGGAGCGACGACAGGCAGCCCCGTATCCGAACATGCGCGATGCACGCCTCTAAATTCACAGGAAGCGCATGTGCGGCAAGACTGTGGGTGGCGCTCCCAGGACCCGCCGGCCCGCGCCCTCTAGAACCGACCCGGCACGCCCAGGCGCGCGGCAGGCCCCTGCGAGCATGCGGGCGGGCATGCGCGCCACAGCCGCGCCGGCGCCCTGGCAGGGGCGGCGAGCGCGCCGGCGCCCTGGCAGGGACGGCGAGCGCGCCGGCGAGCGCGCCGGAGCCCAACCCAAGTTAGGGGTAGAACCCTACCCCTAACCCTAAGCCAGTTGCACTGACTAACACGCCGGGGCCCACCTGCTCGGCCGAGGCCAGCGCGGCGACCAGGCCCGCCTCCCGCTCGAGCAGCGCCGCGCGCGGCGCATCCGCGCACTGCACGAACAGCTTCGGCCGGTCGCGCGGCGTCAGGTTATAGTCTGCCGCAGCAAAAGGGCAGAGCGCGTGAGAAGGGGCGCGCCCTTCTGGCCAGCGCCGAGAGCGCGCATGCCAGGGTGGCCGCGCAGGCGAGCCGACAGCAGCCGTCTGTGCCTGGCGGGTCAGGCCGCGCTGCCGCCCGCGCAGGGGCCGCCGCGCCGCGCACGCCACGATCCGTGACATCACTGGCACGCCGGCCGAAACCGGCCGCGCAGCACACGCCTGCTATGGCGCCCGCGTCACGCGCATCGCTTCGAGCGCGTCGCGGCGGCGCGCGCACCGGCGCGCAGGCTGCGCGCTTGCTCGGCCAGCGCGCGGAGGAAGTCCATGTCGGCCTCCGCGCCGGCGTCCGCCCAGGCGGGCTCGGGCGCGGGGAAGGGCGCGACCATGATTGACGCCGGCGGCGCCGGCGGCGCCGGCCGCGGCAGCCGCTGCCAGAGCTCCTCGGTCACGTACGGCATCAGCGGGTGCAGCAGCCTGGCCGCGCGGCGCGCGCAGTTGGATTGCAGCGCGCGAGCGAGGGCGGCGCGCCGTTATGTGGGAAGGCACCCGCGCCGTGTTGGCGGGGGGGGGGGGCGCGCGTGCCTGAGGCCGGTCTCGAGGCAGATCCACAGGGTTTCCCGGTAGGCCTGCCGCTCGGCGTCGGTGCCGCTCGCCATGGCCGGCTTCACCAGCTCGATGAACACGTCGCAGAGCCTGTACAGCCACCAGTCGTACAGGGCCTGCGCACAAGTCCCGCCTTCTGCAAAAAACCGCGTTTCTTGCAGACGCCGCATTATCTTTACTTGGGTCACCCAGGGCGGGGTGATGCATGCCGGCCACCTGCGGCAGGGTCTCACCCCAGGCAACAGGCAGACGGGCCACCGGCAACGGCGCCGGCCGGACCTCGAGGGGCCCATGGGGCGCGCACATGCGTGGCCGCCGCGAACTCGAAGCTCGTCAGGCCGCCGACGACGGCCGCCGCGGCCGCCGACAGCCGCACCAGCACCCAGCGGCACGGCAGCGGCGCGCCGGCGCGCGCCGGCGCCGCGCCCGGCGCGGCCGCCGCCGGCGGCGCGAAGCCCTCGCCCAGGTTCAGCATCGCGAAGCGCACCGCGTTCCAGAGCTTGTTGCACCAGTGCCGGTACGCGACCACGCGCTTGATGTCCAGGTTGATGTCGCGCGCCTGCCGGCGCGCGCGCGGGGGCGCGTCAGCGCGCGGCGGGCACCAGCTGAGGCAGAGGGGCGGGTCAGTTCTCTGACGACGTGCCACTCACTGGGGGCAGCGCCACAGGTCGGCAAGTGGCGGCCTCTGCAAGGGGTCCAAGACGGCAGTGAGGGAGTGGGGACCCAGACTTTTGATTCTGAGCTGCAGGTGGCACACGGCTTTTGACCACTTTGCCTGCGGAATGTTCCTTTCCTAGCATGCAACAACGCGTGCCTGCGCGCCGCAGGCCGTCCCCAAGCATGAGGCCGGCGCGGCGCCCGAGGGACCGCGCGGCCGCGCCGCGCGCGCGCGCCTGCGAGGTGTAGCCCACGAGCGCAAAGCGCAGCGCGTCCGTGCCGCACTGCTCGATGCCGTCCGGGAAGTCCGCCTTCTGGCCGGCCTTCGCGCGCGCGACCTCCTTCGCATCCAGGTTGCCGCCGGCCAGCGTGTCGTGCAGGCCCTGCGCGGCCATGGGGCGCCGGGCGCATGAAGCGCCTCCCTGTGGCTTTCCTTGGTGGCTCACCTTACCTGACTGCAGGCACTGCGTCACATGTGGGCTTGTCACTGCGCTTCGTCGGCGGCACGGACTCCCCACACGCTCTGCGTCCATGACACAGTCACAACCCGTGCACAGCACGGCCCACACGGCTACTCCCGGACAGCTTGTAAGTGGTCCTAAACGCGCCTCACCATTCACCCGCAGCATAGCTGCAGGCTGCCGCGCCTGCGCCGCCGCGCCTGCGCCGCCGTGCGCGCCGCCCTGGGGGCGCGCCTGCAGCGAGATGCCCTCGATGACGTGCAGCGGGTCGACCACATTGCCGAGCGACTTGGACATCTTGCGCCCGTGCGCGTCGCGCACCATGCTGTGCAGGTACACCGTGTGGAAGGGCACCTGGCCTGCGCGCGCCAACAGGCGCTGAGCCTACATGTCCTGGTTCCCTCCGTTTCCACCACCACAGAGGCGTCCTCTCGCCGCCACTGCGCCCCAGGTTGTTCATTGCCAACTGTGGGAGCTCGCGCGACACTGGAGGCGGGACCGCTGCAGGCAGGCGACACCTGTGCTCTGCACATAAATTGGGCAGGCAGGGCGAGCAGCGTCAGCATCGCCAGCGCCCGCTCTGATCCACACCAACGTAGCCCCGGAAGAGCACTACGCTCCCGTATCCGAGCAGCTCTGCAGCAACAGCTGGTTTTCAGGCCGGCATCAGGGCATGGCAGTGCCTGTGCAAGGCCGGGCCCGGGCTCCATGCCAGCGCAGCCGTGACACCCGGCGGAAGGCGGCTCCCAGGGGCCGACAGATCCGCTCGGCGTGGCGCCCCGCGCGCGCACCGGTGAGCTTCATGCCCAGCATGACCATGCGCGCGACCCAGAAGAAGAGGATGTCGTGCCCGGTCTCCAGCAGCGAGGTGGGGTAGAAGCGCGCCAGGTCCGCCGTGTCCCGCGGCCACCCGAACACCGAGAACGGGAACAGGCCCGACGAGAACCACGTGTCCAGCACGTCCTCGTCCTGCGGGTGCCACGGCCAGGGTCAGTCCAGGGTCTGTCCGGGGTCAGCCCAGGGTCAGGCCAGGGCCAGTCCAGGGTCAAAACACGGCGGACCAGCTGCTGCAGCAGACCGCATGAGCATGCAGGAGTGGCACACGCCAGGACGCCTTCCACGCGCCCTTGACAGGCCACGAGAGAGCCAAGTGAGCCCGCAGCAAGGCCGCCCCGCACGCAGGCGGCGGCGCGCCACTGGCGGCGCGCCCGCCGCGCTGGCCGTCTGCACGAACGCAGCACGGCATGCCATCAGGGGCTCAGGGTGGAGAAGGGTGGGCCGGCGGCCGGGCGCGCGCCTGCGCGAGCGCGACCTCGCGCCCGGGGAAGCGCGCGGCCGCGGCGGCCGCCGCGCCGGCCGCGTCGGCCGCGACCACCCAGCGGTCCATGCGCTCGCTGGGGCCGCCAGGCGCGGCGGGCGGCTCGCCGGCCAGCGTGACGTACCAGGCCGGGATGCGGTGGCCCCACCACAGCTGCCGGCTGATGCACCAGTCGCGGATGTTTTCCAGCCACCTGCGCGCCGCGCCCGGCGGCTTTTGTAGCTACGCAAAAGGTCTACATGCAGCGACCTCACCATGCTGCCGACGCTGCAGCAGTTGTGCCCGCCACCTGCGCGAAGCGCACACAACAGCGCATTGGCATGACCTGTGGGAAAGCCACACAGCCCAGCAAAAGCTCGCAAGCCTTGTTCACGCGCTCCGCTCACACAAAAACATGCGGCAATGCTGCGACCGCACTACGTGACCACCTCTACAGGGCATGCCCCCCCAATAGCATACCTTCCAGTCAGCAAACACATCAGCATACATATGGCACAACGCGTCACGAAGGCAGCACACTCGCCAAAAGCATGCTCCTCTTCGTGACTGCTTCCACTGTGTTGGTTGCGCTGTAGACGACAGGCCAACATGAAGCGATGAGTCTCCTAGGCATAATGCGCATCCCCAGCGCACACCCTGGCCGCCCGCCCCGCACCGGAACCAGGTGGCCTCATTCTCGCGCGGCTCAATGCGCAGGCGGCCGTCGCGCGCAGCCGCGCACGCGTCGGCGGCCATGCCGCCGCAGCGCACCCACCACTGCGGCTTGAGCACCGGCTCGATCACATCCTTGCTGCGCGAGCAGAGGCCCAGGCGCATCGCATTGCCGGCCGTGCCGCGGAACAGGCCCAGCTCCTTCAGCCAGTCCACGACCGTCGTGCGCGCCTGCGGGGCGCGCCCCCCCAGCGTCGCCGCGCGGCGGCCTGCTGCATGCGGGGGGCGCATAAGGCTTGCACCACGCCACACGCATCGGCGGCGCCAGCCACCTGTTGCGCTCGCACAACGACACGCCATGCCTGAGACATGGCCAGGACCTCATCATAGCTCAGGGAGCAGACCGGGCGCCAGCATGTGACGCGACGGCGCCCCGGGCGGGAAAACTACACCCTAACCCTATACCCTACCCTATACCCAATCACAGGATACACGTCAGTCCTGCGCGCGCGCCTGGAAGCGCGGCTGGCCGGCAAAGCGCCCGCCGCGCGCGTTGATGGTGCCGTCGTCGGCCAGGATGTTTATGAACTCCACGCCCTCGCCGCGGTGCCGCAGGCCGGCCTCGAAGTCGTTGGGGTCGTGCGCGGGCGTGATCTTGACCGCGCCCGTCCCGAACGCCATGTCCACCAGCACCGCGTCGGTGATGATGGGCACGCGGCGGCCGTCCAGCGGGTGCAGCACGAACTTGCCGTGCAGCGCCTTGTACCTGCGCGCGCGCGCGCGCGCGCGTCACCGGCTGCACCTACCCTAACCTCCAGTGCTGCCGCCGAGTGTGTTGCTTGCTGCGCGCGCTCGTGAGCGCGTGCCAACCGGTGTCGCGCGGCGGCAGCAGCATGGGCGTGCGCCAGCGGCCAGCAGGGGCAGCTCAGTACGCCCCGCGCGCGCGCGTGCGCCTGCACGAGTGATGCAGCGGCAGCTTCAGCGCATCCGCAGCTCCCCACTCCTGCATACGGTCCTGCAGCGCGTGCTGCAATACCGCGAAAAACAGCACAATGGTGTCATCAGGACAGCCTCCATACTCTTGTCCCTACCCTTTTTCATTACAAAGTCCAACACCTGCTGCTGCAACGTCCAGGCCTGAGCGGAGGCGGTCACGCGCCGCGGGTCGTCCGGGTGCACTGCGACGGCGGTGTCGCCCAGCATGGTCTCCGGGCGCGTGGTGGCGACCACGACCTCGCCGCCGCCGCCCTCCACCGCGTACGCGAACGACGTCAGCACGCCAAACTCGACCGGCTTGGCGTAGCCCGGCACCGCGATCCTGGCGTACTCCGGCACGTCGATGTAGTCCACCTGCGCCAATTCAGGCAGGCTTCAGAACACGCCGCAGGACACACCCTGCCCTAGATCAAACCCAAGCCCCACAACTTGAGTGCCAGCGCGCCCAGCTTGTCACCATGTATGCTGCACAGTGCATGCCACGGCATGGCAGCCTCTGTGCCCCTGCGCAGGCTATAAATACACCTCTGGGACGCTGCGCGCGCCTCGATGTCGGACACCGCGGTGCGCAGGCGGCAGTCCCAGTTGACCAGCCGGTTTTCGCGATAGATCAGGCCCTCGGCGTGCAGCCGCACGAACGCCTCGCGCACCGCCGCGCTCAGGTTGGCGTCCATCGTGAACGCCTGCGGCGCGCCGGGGTTTTAAACTGGGTGATGATACGGGCAGACTGCTTCACAAGGCGCGCGCAGCAGGCCACGCCGCCAGGCAGCGCGCCCCGCCGCGCGCCCTGCCAGGCAGGGCCGGGCTGGTCTACCTGGCGGCTCCAGTCTGCGGAGGTGCCCATGCGGCGCAGCTGCGCGCAGATGTTGCCGCCGTACTGCTCCACGTGCTTGTACACCTCCTCCAGGAACGCCTCGCGCCCTGGCCGCAGGCGCGCCCTCGCCGCTGCAGCCTCGCTCGGGCATGCAGCTCGTGCATGCAGCCGGCGCAGCAGTTAAGACATGGAGCTGGCGTAGCAGAAACGGTGATAAGAGCCCTTGCTTGCCGGAGTGGAGGCGCAAAGCTGAGCGGAGCAACTGGGACACTGGACTCGGCACAGGGCTGACTGGCAAGCGGCATGGATCGGCACACGTCTTCAAATGCAAATGAACACTCCCTGCAGTGTGATGTCCTACCGAGGGCCGACATGCTGCGCTCCCTCCACTGCAAGGCGCCTGGCTGCGACCAGCATGAGCCCGGGAGTCCGCTCGTGGCGCTGAGACGGGGGGGTGCGGCACCGAGTTCGTGGCGGCTCACGCCGCGCTCGCGCTGCAGGCGCTTCTCCACCACCGTCTGCGTGGCGATGCCGGCGTGGTCCGTGCCGGGCACCCATAGCACGCTGCGGCCGCTCATGCGGTGCCAGCGCGCCAGCGTGTCCTGCGGGCTAGGCGTCATGAGCGTGGGAGCGCTGCGAGCGCGGGGCCGCCGGCGCGGCCCTGCAGGCAAGGGACTGCCAGCAAGCCCTGCAATCAGGGGCTGACTGGCGCGTGCTGCACACACCGAAGGATTCACAGCGCACACTGCAGGCAGGGGTTTACGAGCGCGTCCTGCAACCAGTACCTATGCACAATCTACTAGTGGCAGCTCCTCGCAGGCTGCACTCCCTGAAGCAACCGCATGCGAGGCGCGCTTGCTCACACGGCTGCGTAGCGGGACGGGCGCGCAGTCCCAGGACACTCTGCACATTCAGTCCAGCACCGCGCGATGCAGCAGCCTGGCAGCCCGCTACCGCGTGCAGTGTGTGCGCGCGCCTGGATGGACGTGGTCAGCGCGTGGCCCAGGTGCAGCGAGCCCGTCACGTTGGGCGGCGGGATGACCATGACAAACTTGGGCGCGTCGGGGTCGTCGCTGGGCTGGAAGTACCCCGCCTCCTCCCACCAGGAGTACCTGCGCACGACGCACGGCAGCGGGGAGTGAGCGGTGGCTTGCTCAAGCACCTAGCGCTCGTAAATGTAACGTTAAATAAACCAGCAAGATGTTTTTCGCATGGATATCAATCAAATCGCATGCACATCAACTGATATTGTCACTCACATCCTTGCAGCTGCTGAGCGCAGTGGCACGACCATTTAAAACACACCATGAGCTTGCCAAAGTGGACGTAAGGCCATATTTTGGCGGGCTCAGTGGCATACAGTGTCATTGTAGGCAATGAGTGGGGGAGGCTGTGTTGCAATGTGCGCACATGGCAGCCTCCACATACGTGGGGTCATATGTCTTTGGCATCTCTGTGCTGAAGTCTTTTTTCTGGCCCTTCGGGGTGGCCAGCGCTGCCTCTGTCACCAGCCGCATCTCCTCTGCCTCCTGTGCCTGCTCGCTAGAGCAGAGAGTCACTGCCGGCGTCAAAGTCGCTGCCCAGGCCGCCTGCAACTGGGTCAAACGGTCGTGCTGAGCCTCGCAGGGCAGAGCATTCTTTTTTGCATCTCCCCCGCCTGCACGCGTCAGACAGGAATTGAGCACACTGCAGGCGCGGCAAAGGCCCCCAACGCCAGTGTTGTCTGGGAGGGATGGCCTCTCTGGGAACAGCGCTGCACCCACTCCCAACACTACCCATCTATTTAGACGCAGCGTCGTTGCTGGGCAGCCCGAGCCCAGGGCGTCCCGGCTCCTCAGTGCGGCCATCGCCTGGGGCGCGGGCGCAGGCGCACCCGCTTCTCCGCCGCCTCCTGCTTGGCCTTGGCTGCCCGGGAGAGGCCCGCCGGCTTGGTCTCCGCCTTGGCTGCCTCCTGCCTAGCTACAGACTTCTCCGCCTTCACCTTCTTCAGCGCGGCCTTGGCCTCCTGCCGAGCACGACACCAGCGCTCAGCAGCTCGCACACAGGAGTAAGCACAGCGCACATAAGAGTGTCACAGAGTATGTGCCCGGTCACTATCCGACACCTTTCGAGCCTTCTTCTCGGCTTTAATCTCTGCTTCTGCAGCGGTCTCTGAGGGCGCCCCTGTCTGGGCTGATGGTGCATTGCCGCTGTCTGGATGAGCGCTTCCATTGCAAGCCTTCTGCGGTTCTTGCGCATCCATGGTGCTAGTCTTGGACAGCAGTGGCCTGGATGATGGGCTAGTGCTCACCTCCCGACACACCCTCCGAAGCAGTTGCCGCCCTGAGCCCAGACCCCAAACGACCCCCTAATGTCTGCACAAATCATTCCACTCCATGCGTCCATGTCACCGTGCGCCTCCAAACTCCTTCTTCAGCCGTTCTACAGCCTCCAGGATGTCCTCCCTGACGCAGAGCGCCCCTGTTAGCGACCAGCAGCAGACCAGCTTCTGCCTTGGAAGCGCGGCTATCACACTTATTGAATATTGCAGCGTGCCACCAAACACTAGCAAAATCATGCTGCCATGAGTCCGAAAGGGCACACCTGTGGCCAAACGCGCTGGCGCGCACAAAGCCCTCGCCGGCGGGCCCAAAGCCCGAGCCGGGCGTCGTCACCAGGTGGCAGCGCTCAAGGATGCTCTCAAACACATCCCAGGACGCCTGCAGCGGACACAACACCAGGATTTGAACAGACTGGCACATGGCCCTGATATGCCTGGGAACATCATCAGCACCATCCTTGGCAGCCACTTGCGCTTTTTTTCCTCGCCACATGCCCACGCTTCCAACAGTGCTTAGGGCTCGATGCATGCTACACAATTAACATACCCGTGGAAAGAACTCAAGAGGTTGCCGGATGCACTCATGCAAGGTCGGGCAGTGCTTTGGAAAGCATGCCTGGCCCAAGAAGCACACCCACAGGTATGGCGGTGGCACGCATGTGCAAGCGGCCCGCACCGTCCACCCAGGGATACAGTGGGCAGGTGTGCGGGCCGTACACGCCCTGCCAACCTCGCGGGCCAGAGCGCCCCAGGCGCACCTGGCCGGGGAAGCCGACCCACACATACGGCGCGTTGGCGCCGCCGTAGACCGAGAAGCCGAGCTCGAGAAATGCGCTGCGCAGGATGTTGGCGTTCTCCTTGTAGAAGGCCACCAGCTCCGTCATCTCCCTGTAGCCATCCGGCTGCGCGCCCACACCGCCGCATCGGCACTGGGCGTCGGCCGTGCGTATTTCTTTTCTCCCTTTTTCGGAAGAGTGGGCATGTAGCGCCTCCCTGGAAGCTATGCAATCCCAAGCAAAACTGCGCGCCGCCAAACTATCCCATGCAACTCGCCCATTAGGCCTCATGACTGCTGAGGGGCTTGGCGAATGCTACCCAACGACCTCCACACCAGGAGTTCAGCGTGCGCGCAAACTGTTTGAGGCGCGTCAGAACCGTGCGGGCGCGCAGGGCGGGCGCGCCTGCAGGCACGCCAGCCCGCCGGCCTGCGCGATCACGCTGGCGCCGTTGTAGACGGTGGTCATGATGCGGTTGAAGTCGGCGATGACGGGCGCGCCGTCCGCGTAGCGCAGCGCCTCCGGCACCACCGTCCAGCCCAGCCGCACGCCCGTGAAGCCCGCGTACTTGCTGAAGGAGCACGTCTCGATTGCGCACTCCTCCGCGCCTGCGCGCGTGGCTCGGCGCAGGTCATGCGCGGGCGCGGCGCCGCGCCTGCCCGGCGCACGACGTGGCGTACGGGCCGCACAGGGCTTGCGCACCGCCCTGAACTCACGGCAGGCAGTGCGTCCTCACCAGCCCATGCTGTGCGTGGCACTGTGTGTGGGGATGGCACGCACTGCTGCACACGCGGCCCTGCCCAGCTGGAGGAGTCAGGGAGCTACCGAGCCCCTCCCAGAGTCTGCTGCTCAGCATCATGAATGCACACACACGGTGCCTGGCGGCACTGGTGCAGGCTGCAGCGCTGCCGTGTTTGCAGGGAGCTTCTCTGGCGGCAGGCTCGCACAGGGCCTGCACTACCTCCCTGCCAACTTCTGCGGAATTAGCGGCAGTCCAGGCCTCAATGTCTGCCAGGCACTCGCTTCATTTTTGACGGGCGTCGCCGCGCGCGCGCGCCTGGGATCTCGAAGATAGAGCGCGGGCAGTCGGGGTCGGAGATGTAGATCGCATACGCGGCGTCGTAGATGATGATGGAGCCCCGCTCGCGCGCGTGCGCGACCAGCTCGGTCAGCTGCGCGCGCGTGGCGGCCGCGCCGGTCGGGTTGTTGGGCGAGCAGAAGAAGATGAGGTCGGTGCGGGGCACCTGCGCGCGGCGCCTGCCCCCCGTCCGCAAGCCTGCGCATCGCCGGCGCCCTGCATTGTTTACATGATTTTGTAGTCGTGCGGCAAGTGTTGGAGAAAACCTTCGTTGGGGGCAGCCAGGCAACATTACAAGTTGAGGACATGCTCACTTCAACAACTGGAATCATGCATGCTCCTACCGTCACTACACAGGACAATGTGCGCAACTGTGCGCACACCCCTCAGTGTTTATATCAAGCTAACAATGCGCACTGCACAGACTGTGGGAAGAGAGCCAGACTGGCACGCTGCCGAGGCGCGGCGCGCCGTCTGCAGGTCGGGGAAGAAGTCGGTGTCGGGCCGGCAGGGCATGTACTCGATGCCGCCAAAGCCGCGGCCCTCCTGGTAGCCGCCCGTCATGCCCATGATCACCGACGAGTCCACGTACACCGGGTAGCTGGGGTCCTGCGCGCCCGCCCCGCGCGCCTCTGTCCGCGCTGCGCTCGGCGGGTCCAGCCATGTACGACCGGCAGGCTACGCCCAGCCATGTCAGGGCTGCAAGGGTGTGAGGCCCGGGGGCTGTCACTGGGTGGCCAGTCCGCATGCCGGCGAGCTGGCCTGCAGGCAGGGCGTGCAGCGACCCACAGCGGGCTCCATGTGCAGGACGCCAGACTCTGTGCACTTGCTGGTCAAGCCAGGAACGCCACGGCGGGCGCGCTCGTGACACCGTGCAGCTTCTATGGGGCAAGCGTTACAGAGCGCAAGCCCTGAGCCCGCCCAAGATTGCGAATGCAGCCGCCCGCGGGTGCGCGCCTGGACGGCGACGCTCACGCCGGCGCCGAACATCATCTGCAGCCGCCCGATGTCGCACTTGGAGCCGTCCGACACAAACACCTCGCCCGGCTTGCGGCCGACCGCCGCGTAGAAGCGCTCGCACAGCGCCGCCCGCAGCTCGCCGCGCCCCTGCTCCGCGCCGTACCTGGCGACGGCGGGCGGGCAGGCCGGCGTCACCATGGCCTGGTTGGTGACTGGGTTACCGGGTGTAGCTAAGCTCAGCGCAGGGCCCTGCTCTTCAGTAGAGCGTGCACACCCCGCTGCTCGCTGGTATGCATAGCAAGGCCAAGCGCGAAGAAAGGAAACGCGCACGGTGCGCCGCCCTGCACAAGGCGGCCATTCATTTATGGCGCTGACAGCCATGAGCCTTGTGAAGGGCGGTGCACTGTGCGACTTCCCTCTCTTCAGGATCGGCGTTGCTATGCATACCAGCGAGCAGCGGGGCATGCAGGCCCTACTAGAATATAGTGGACCTGAAGCTCTCTCTGGACACGGAGAGTGATACACGAGGACGAGGTTTGCGGGGCAGCTGCCAGGACGCGCCCGCTGTAGCCCTCCAGCGTGCCCATGCCAGCCGCTGCAGCCTGCATCGCCTCTGCAATGGACCTGGGGATGGGCTCGGTGGTGTCGCCAATGCCCAGGCTGATGACCTTGGCGTCTGGGTGCTTCTCCTGGTGCGCACGACGCCTCCTTGCAATCTGCGGGCCCGTCACGGTTCTTAGAAAGCCGCGCAGCTGGCACAAGCACTTGGAACACTGCGGGTGGAAGTGTATCAAGCGCACGACAGCGAAGGGGGAAAGGGCGCACGCCTCTGGGAAGAGATAGCCCGCCTGCAGCTTCCCAAAGTTGTCATTGCGCCGCACGCCGGTGCACACTGCACGCAAGCACGTCTCTGCTGACTATCCACACTTGCACGCACGCCAGGCACACCAGCAAGGCCAGGCCCGCCTGCTACCTTGCTGCTTCTCGGGCGCGGCCACGCAGCGCGTCCGCACCGCCGTGCACCTTGGCCTGCTGGCACAGCAGTATGCTCAGTGTGACTGAGTACAAAGCATGGCCTGGTATCATGCATATGCATGATACACTCACCTGCGGTGCAGCTCAACGCATCCCCAGCTTTGGGGAATGCGTGTCCCCCGGCAGGAGCTGGCTGCTGACATCCTGTCTTCTGATGAGCCTATGCTGCTACCGGGTGCAGTCAGCTACGTAAACAGCAAGTCTTGCATCTCACTTATTGAGTGGTGCGCAGCCAGGTTATCAGCCAGGTTATGCCCTGCGGGCATCCGAATTTGAACTGGAGCCGAGTTCTGACGCCAGTTTGAAAGTCGACACAGGGCGCGGACAGCGCCCCTGCGCGGCGCAGATGCACGCGGTCAGCCGCTTTGCGCGGCGCAAGCAGGCTGCGCCTGTGCGGCGGGTCGGGGCGCCGGAGAACGTGCGCTGGATGCTGCCGCAGGGGACGCCGCCCTCTCTGGAGCGAGTTACATACCACTCAAAGGCGCGGGCCGCTCTGCTGCTGGGCCTGGCACGCCCGGCAGCGCTGCTGCGCACCGGACCTGGGTGTGCACTGCGCCATGCTGCGCCGCTGACAGCGCCGTCCTGGTGCAGCACTGCGGCAGGGTCAGCGTGGGCCAGTTTGAGCTGGGCGTGCGCGCGCGCAAGCCCGCCGCCACCTTCGGGCAGGCCTGCGGCGGCCGCGCGCCGCGCCCGAGCGCCTTCCTGCACGGCCACAGCCGGCCCGCGCTGCCGGCCCGTGCGCCCCTCGCAGGCGCTCCGCGTTCCCCAAGCACACTCTGCGAGCTCGGTTCCAGCCGTGCGCAGCAAAGCTGACAGACTGGGCGACCTGGTGCAGGCAGCGCAGCTCTGCATAGTTGCCTTTGTTTGCTCATGCTCCGTGTGTCGCGCGGCAGCGGGCCCGCCCTCGCGCGCGCGCCGGGTGCGCTGCGCGCCGGTGCCGCCGCGCGCCGCGCTGCCCGCGGGCGCGCCGCGTTCCGCGCGCGACTTTGTCACAGCCAACGCCGTGCGCGCCATCCTGGCGCGCCCGCCCGCGCCCGCGCTCGGGCCGCCGCGCTACGCACGCCGGCCGGGCTTCGGCCGCGCGCCGGGCTACCTGGCGCGCGCGCGCGCAAAGGCAGCAGCCGAGTGCGTGCAGCTTTCTGCGCACCTGCAGACGCAGCAGCAGCAGGCGCGCTGCACACAGCTGCACATCTCCAACCTATAGCTTTATTTGGCCAGACCAGGCCGAGGACGAGCTTCAGCCTTTGTGAGCAGGCCGCAAGCCGCTCACACGTCATCATCCGCAGTCCACAAAGTTAAACTCCTTGCATGGGCGGGTGCCTTGGTCAGCGCAGCCTCCGGCAACACTCTGTGCGCGCCGCCCAGGAGGCGGGCGAGAGCGCACTGCCGCTGGCCGCGGACGAGCAGGCGGCGCTGCTACGCGCCCTGAAGCAGCGCTGGGGCGAGGTAAACTGCGCGTACATGCGGCAGCCGTTCGCCAGCGACACAGGCGGCATGCGCCGCCGGCGCGAGGCGCTGGAGGCGCGCCTGGCGCAGCTGGAGCGCGACATTCGCACGCTGCAAGCGGGCACGGTGCTGGTGCTGCAGCGCGGCTGACCTGGGCCGCCCGGCAGGCCGGTGCTGCGGCGGTGGGGAGCCAGAGGGGTTTCCTGGCATGGCGCTGGTCCTGCAACGACTTCTGTGTCCGGGGCGCCACGGCATGCTGTTGGTGCTGCGCTGCGGTTGTTGGGGATGCCATGCGTGATGACATGGGGGAGTAGGGCTGGGGAGGGGCGACTGGCGCAACTACTTGTGCTGCACCAGGGGCACGTGCCGTGCCAGCGGCCTTGTGTGCTCTGCTTTTCCTCAGCGGGGTGGGGCTGCGGCAATTATGGTCAGCAGAAATGCCTGTGGCAGGGCGCACAAGGTTGCAGTGGGTGGCGCGGGTCCCAAAGGGCCTCAGCCCCGCCCGCAAGGGGGCGCTGCCTTAGGCAGAAAGGCATGGCAGGGCTGAGGCTGCATGCTGCGGTGAGCGCTGCAGTGAGCATGCACAGTACCAGTTAAGCGCCTCTCTTGCCGGATAGGTGCGACGGCAGCCCAGTGCGGCTATTCAGGCAGCGCTACAGGGTAGTATGTGCGTATGTGTGTACATATGTTGATATCTTTTCAGTGGCCGGGTTGAGACATACGCACTGTCATGCTCCAACAAGCCAAGTACAACAGATGGGAAAGCGGTATGTCATCAACTTTGGCCTGACAACAGTTGTAATGGCCTGGGTTATAGACAATGTGTACATCAACTCGTCTGCATGCTCTCCCGTGGGAGTCCTGTGTACCTGCCATCCACGGCTGATGCGCGGTCTATTACCAGTGAATGGCGGCTGCTCACGGGCGCAGCCCCATGCAGGGCTGGGCAGCATGGTCTATACGAATAGTTACATCCCCGTGCATCAAGCCAACTGTGGCTCTACTCGGCAATATTTTAACGCTACTTGAATGGAGTGAAGGCTGTTTATCAGCCAACTTAGCATTGCCAGTAAAAATACGAGTTACACGAGTTACATGCTTGAAATATTGTTTGTGCAGTGTGTGAATGCACTGGGCGTGCTGTTGAATTCGCTTGCCTAGGCTTGCTGCTGACAACAACGTTTGACACCACAGCGCTGTGTCCTATAGCCACTGGCCAGCCTTGGTTGACGAGCACATCCTGTGTTGCAGCTACACTGCTAATAGTCCTGCGCAGTCCTGACGGGAGCTGCCGCAACCAAGGTAGAAGCAGGCCTGCTGGTCAATTAGCGACACAAGTAGTACTGGTGCCGCTGATGGTGGGCTGGACGTCTGCGAGCTTCTTTGCGGACAGCCCAACCAGAGGCAGCAGCATCAAAGAGCGCGTTAAAGAGTTCATTGCTGCGCAGCGCGACGGCCAAGGCGAGTGACGGTCCCTGCTCATCGCTCATCTGCGTCCAGTGCTGGTGCACGCTCTTATGGAGTGTGGTTTGGCAGGTGCACTGGTTCGTCCCATCGTGTGTGTCACGTCCGGCGGCACTTGCGTGCCACTGGAGCGGCGCTGCGTGCGGTTCATTGACAACTTTTCGGGCGGAACGCGCGGGGCGCTGTCCGCTGAGCACTTCTTGCAGGAGCGTGCCCCACACATCGCCCGCCAGCTGCGGCAAGTGCATGCAGCCGTGGCTGAGCTTTCCAGTCCGCAGCGCAGGCCGGGTATGCGGTCATCTTCCTGAACCGCAAGCACTCCATCCAGCCCTTCACCAAGGGACTGCCCAGCGGGCAGATCCTGGACTGCCTCACGCAGGTGCGCCGGCCAGGCTGCTCGCCAGCTCTTTGTTGACACAGCATCATGTTGTTTACCACGCCTTGCGTCCACCACGCTTTCACGTTGCGCCAAGCACGGAGACAGACACGCCCGGCACCTGCACTCCTTCAAGCGCTTAATGCAGAGAGCAGAAGAATCTATCACTGGCAGCACAACGCATTCCAACTGAGTGCCGGAACGAATGAGGGGAGGTATCAGGACAGCAGCCCTGCTGCAACAGCGGCACTTAGCGGCACTTGAGGGTCCTCGCAGGTGCTGGAGCCGGGCCGGGGCAGCAATGATGTACCAAATGGATCCGACCAGGCGGACCAGCTTGTGCGGCAGTGCGTGGCGTCGGCACGCGAGGTCGCCGCGCGCGGCGTGCTGCTGCGCGTGACCTTTGAGACGCTGTTCGAGTATATGACGGTGCAGCCCCGAGCAGGTCTGGGTGCTCGGCAGTGCTCGCTTGATGCTGGCCAGCGCACAGTCAGCTTGCACCCCTTGAGCTGCAGCTCTATCAGTGCTGTGCACAAGCTGTCTTGCACACAATGGTTGGTATGGCACTGGGAGGCCAGGGCGCTCAGAAACAGAGAACGCCTAACATTAGGATGGCCTGCATGTGCGCATGCGCCATTGGCTGCAGCAGTGTATGCCTCCTGCCTCAATATATGACTGGGAAGTGTATACAGAGGTGGGCGCATCCTTGCCATTGCCAGAGTAAGTTTGGAGGAAGGACTGTTGCTAAAATGCATGCTTGCAACAGCCATCTGCATGCAGCTTAACAGCCAGCTGCATGCAACAACTCGGCGCAATACGGTTTCTGCTCGTCCTCTTGGCGCCCACGCATCAAAGTCTGTGTATTATCCGAAGTCATTTCCTTGTGTGCGGCAGTACTTGAGGGCCATCGCAGAGGCGCTGCGGCCCTGTGGGCGCGCGGCGGCCTTCTACCTGGCTGCTGCTGTGTCGGACTTCTTTATACCCTGGTCAGATATGGTGCGTACCGCTGTGCCTGCGTCGCCCTCGTTGGCACAGCACGTCTTGTGCACGTACGCACCGTCTTGCAACAGCTAGTCTCCCACTGCCGATCAGTATTTCGCAGTGTGTCGTGGTATGCGTTCCAGCAATCGCGCTTACGCGTGCGCGGCTGCCGCCATGCGCGCAGGCAGAGCACAAGATCCAGTCGGCGGGCGTCGGCGACCAGCTCCACTTGGTGCTGCAAAAGGCGCGGCCGGAAGAGCAGGCCAGGCTCCCGCACTGGCCGTGTGGTATTATCTTGTTTCTTATGCTTGGTGGCGGGCTGTGCTGTCCTGTGAAAACGACGTCTTACATGCCCACGCACTTCATTTCGGCAACACCAGGATTTGTTTGTAGACCATGTGGACAGTGTGGTGAACGCTCACAGGCCCGCCCAGCTGCACAGCTGCCGCCTCAGGAGCACCGCTGCTGCAGGACAGACGCCCAAGATGCTGAGCGACCTGCGCTCGTCCTGGGCGCCCGACGCGTTCGTGGTCAGCTTCAAGCTGGAGACAGACGAGGGGATCCTGGTGAAGAAGGCGCGCGCAGCCACGCAGCCAGAGCCTTGCACACATGCGGACGGCGCGCTCACGCCTGGCTCGGCCGCAGGCTGCCGGTGCGCTGGAGCGCTATGGCGTGCACGTCGTGGTCGCCAACATCCTGGAGACGCGCAAGGAGGTGGTGAGCCTGGTCGCGCCCGGGGTTGCCGGGGTGGCCGCCTGGCCCGCGGTGAGCCTCATCCGGCGGCCGCTCGGCGGCCAGGTGATCGAGGCGCCGCTGGTGGCGGAGCTGGCGCGGCGGCATGCAGTCTTCCAGGGCCTCTAGGTACTGATGCGAGTTGGGAACTCGTCACCCTTGCCTCGTGCTCGCCCGCGCAGGTCTTGGCTGAGCTGCCAGGTTCCCGTGAAGGCTGCAGCGACGGCGTGACCAGTTAAAAGTTGTGCAACAGACAGCCATGCGACCACACGGCAGCCTCCACATGTGGTCTGCTGGTCTGCTGTGTCAGGACTGGCAGCCATATGCATGCCGCCAGGCTGCCGCAATGCGCATGCATGAACATCTGCTAGGCTCGCGTGCTTGAAGTGGGCCGTGTATGCATGCTGTATCGAGGCTGTGTCTGCGCCTCCAGTCCTCACAAAAGTGCATATACGTGCAACAGCTCCTGGCCATTGCAGGAAGAGTCATGTCAGGGTCTAGTTTTAGGACACATCATGGTCGCGAACAGCACAGCAACATGCAGCATAAAGTTGCTTGAACACATGCGAACGTTATCACAGGGTAGCCAAAGGCAAGGGCATGTTCGCGTCCTGAAAGGCCCTACTGAAGCCATGTCATACCAGGTTGCTCATGCTGATGTGCAGACCTACCATGTGGTGATCTTCAAACCCGCTTGTCCGGTGATCATCACAGACATCGTGCACCCCTGTAACGACAAAGGCAGCCTGCTCATCGAGATGTTGCTCACTGAACACTTGGTTCAATCATGAATGAGTGATTACATCCAAGAATGAGTTCATCTGACATGCATATTGCACACCTCTGGAATTCATGTATGGGCAATATATGTATCAAAAATTCACGTTCACCGTGCTCATGGGGTAGCTAGAGAGGTTTCTGCACGAATTTGCAGTCAGCCTGGCACTTTACCGTTCGGCAGACTCTTTTTGCCCAAGGAAGGTAGTGTGCGTATGGTGGGAAGGGGAAGAGGGCGTCGGCAGGGATTGTGGCCACCACGGCGGGCTGTGCAGATGTAGATTGTTGAAGCGTGTGCCAGCGCCGTGAGCCTGCAGGCATGGATGTGAAGACAATAACACCTGATGGTGCGCTCCGGCCTCTGCTATGTGTCTGCAAAAGCTGTGGCCGCAACGAATGCTGACTGCTTTGGCTCAGTGCAGGCTTCTTCCGGGTGTTCACTGCCTGCCAGGGCGACCCCAAGACACTCATTTTGGACGTCCGCAGCAGTAAGGACTATGCGCGCAAGCATGTGATGCAGGCGTACAACATCCGACTGGCTGCGAGCGGCGCAGCGCTGCTGGTCTGCCTCTCACGCAGCACTTGCAACGTGCCTACACCGCTGCTGTTGAAGCGTGACAGCGCAGGCACCTTTTTAAGTGCAGTGCTCAGCTACCGTCGACGCCAACAGCCTGTGTGGCGCGCCACGCAGGACTACAGCAAGAACACGTACGACCTGGCGTGGTCCAAGGACTGCTGGTGGGACAGGCCGGTGGTCGTGTACGGCGCCGCCGGCCTGAAGAAAGACCACCCGGTGGTGCAGTTCCTGGCGCGCGACGACCACGCCAAGACGCTGGCGGTCTACCGGGAGGGGTGCGCGCGCTGCAAGCCACTGACTTACGCGCTTTTTACTGCCGCGCGCTGAGGCGGGGCGGCAGCTGCAGGCCCCCGGAGCTGAGCGCGCTGCCGCGAGGCCCCGCAGGTTTGAGGCGTTTGAGCGGCTGTACCCCTTCCTGTGCACCATCTCCACGCGGAACAATGCGGTCAAGAGGTGAGTGCGCTTGCGTCTTTTGAATGCTGACGCAGTCTGAAAGCGGGTCTCCCTGCATGCTGACGCTGCCGGCAGAGCAGGTTCCCGGGGGAGGTCGTCCCGGGCATCCTGTACCTGGGCGACTGGGCGGACGCCGAGGCGCACGAGCGCCTGGACGAGCTGAACATCAAGCGGTGCGCTGTCACAGCGGGGCCGTGAAACTCACAACACAAGTGCTGGAAGCACGCCGGTGCTGCAGTGTCCGTCGTGCCATGATGAGGCCGGCGTGCCAACTTATCATTGACAAGCACTCCATGGCCATGCGTCGTGTGCATCACAGTTGATTGGCAGTGCAATGACATGGCACATACAGGCACAAACGTGTCCACAAGGTTGCATCAAAGTGTGGCTCTAGACTGCAAAAAACCCGGTCAGTCGCGTGCGGGGCCAGGGTGCTGACGATCCACAACAACCCGGAAAACCTGCGCCTGCCGGCGCGCTTCCAGCGGCTGACCTTTGAGCTGGCGGACGTGGACACGCAGGACGTGTCGCCCTTCTTCGCGCCCTCCTATGACTTTATTGAGGGCGCCCGCGCCGCTCGCGAGGGTGCGCGCCGCTCCAAACTCCGTACTGTAGCGGGGTTGAAGGCTCAAGAAGGCAGCGATGCAGAGGGCTTCCTGTGGAGCTGGCACCTCTCGCTTGTGACTTTCCATACCCTTGCTTTGCACGTTGTGCTGGCAAGGTCTTCACAGCCCCCTGTGTGACTGCGCAGCGGTCCTGGTGCATTGCGGCGCGGGCGTGAGCCGCTCCGCGGCTCTGGTCATCGCGTACCTCATGCGGCGCTTCACGTGGCCGGCGGAGCGCGCGCGCGAGCACTGCCGCGCACGCCGCAGCCTGGTCAACCCCAACCAGGGCTTCTGGCGCCAGCTGTGCGCGTTTGAAGCGCAGCTGGGCATCACGCAGCGGTGCGCTCATGCTGCCCGCCCAATCGTCCTGCTGAGGCTGCTGTTGAGCCTAGGATATGCAGCTATGGCCTGTGCTCGCTGCATGCACCATCAATTCGGCCTGCACTGAAGCTGCCGCCACGCCTTGCAGAACACAGCATGCCACAATAGCCCAGCAGTTCTGCTGCAGAACGACTGACAGTAGACGCGGAGCACAGGGAGCATGTAGACCTCACTTTCTCATCTTCGTCACCAGCGCCATGCGCAAGGGTCCACAGCTCATGTCATTACCCTGGGGCTGACCTGCCGCCCTGGCTGCCCAGGAGCGACCCCACCGCGACCACCGACTTCCACGGCCTGGACGCGGCGCCCGTCGTGCTGGCGCCCGGCGCGGCCGGCGAGCGCGTGGCGGTCGCCTTTGTCGCGGCGGGCAGCAGCGGGGCGGCGGGCGCCGCGTCGAGCGGCCGGCATGCGGCGAACGGCGCTGCAAACGGCGGCGGCAGCGGCGGCGGCGGCGGCGCGCGCGCCCAAGAGGAGGACGGCCGGGAGGCGCGCCGCCGGCGGTATGCGGAGGCCGACGGGCGGGAGCGCCGGAGGGCGGGCTCGCCGGGGCGTGGCAGGGGCGAGAACGAGGAGGAGGGCCGCGGCCGGCGGCAGGGCGGGCGGGACGCGGAGAGGGGCGCCGACAGGGATAGGCGCAGGGGTAGAGACAAGGACGGGGACAGGGCAGTGCTCCGCGATCGTGAGGAGCGCGAGGATCGGCGCGGCCGCCGGCACAGCCGCAGCCGGAGCCCGCAGCGCGGCGGCGGCGCGCGAGACAGGGACGGGGACAGGCACAGGGAGCGGCAGAACAGGCATGAAGACGCTGAGCTGGACGGGCGGCCGGTGAAGCGGCGGCGGGAGGCGTCCCCGGCGGGGGGCATGCGCGAGGAGGACGAAGGCGCATTAGGCGGAGCATCAGCGGACACGCCCGAGCCGGCGCCGGCGCCCGGCGTGGTGCTGGAGGTGCGGCGGGGGGGGCGGCTGGTCGGGATCCTGGAGCTGGGCCTGCGCGCGGCCAAGGACAAGGCGCGCGGCCCCGCCGGCAGCCCTGCGCCCGCTCGCCCTGCATCGGCGTCGCTGCACACGCTCCAGTGGGCTGAAGCGCGCGCAGCCCGGACCTTTGCCTGAGCGAGGCCGAGTCGTGGGCAGGGCGGGCGGCCTGCAGCATGTTTTGGCGAGTATGGCATATGCAGGCTCGTCCCATGCGCTAGGATTTGCATGTAGGGGGACCATGGCACGGGGCGAGGGTCGCTGCCCGCTCGTGCGCGGGAGGTCTGCGCGCCCCGGCCTGCTCGCATGCGACGTGCGCGCGGCAGCGCCCACGATGCTTCATGGTGCTCCGGCGTATCTAACGCCGGCGTGTCATCATGACAACCAGCTGCGCCGCCGACGCTCCCGGGGTGAGGGTAAGCCCAGCCCCGTCCTGAGGGTAATTACAGCCCCGCCCGCGCCGCGCAGGTGGTGATCGGGCGCGCGCCGGGCTGCGACATCGTGCTGGAGCACCTGTCGATCTCGCGCCAGCACGCCGAGCTGACCACCGACCTGGCCGGCAACCTATTCCTCACCGATCTGGGCGCTGGTGCGCTGCGCGCGCTGGGCCCTGCGAGGGTTGCCGCCAGCCCTGGCCGGCGACCTGTTTCTCACCAACCTGGGCGCCAGTGCGCTACGCGCGCTGGGCCCGCGAGGGCCGCGGCCTGCTCTGGGGCCAGGCGTGCTGACGCGCGCGCCGTGCGCGGGCGGCCGCTGGTGCCAGGCATGGGTGTAGTTTAGGGAGAGGTTGTGCGGTGCATCAGGCTGCACAGGCTGCACTCTCCCGACGTTGCGCACAAGCGGCCACTCTGGCGTCCATGCAGGGCATGCAGTGCAGCTGCGACACAATGGGCTGGTAGATCAATCATTTATGATTTTAAGCGTAATGTTTTGGCACCGCGGTGTGCAGGGTGTCCACAGGCGCGTGCAGGCCACAGAGCGCTCTCCCTCTGTGCGTGCAGCGCACCGGACCAACATAGACGGCGTCTGGATCCGGCCAAACGTGGCGCGGCAGCTGGCGGTGGGCGCGACCGTGCGCTTCGGCGCCAGCACGCGCGAGTACAAGGCGCGCTTCGCGCTTTCAGGGCTGCTTCTGCTTCTACAGAATGCCTCATATCTTGGCGTAGGGGTAGGATCAGCGATGGCAGCAATCAAAAGTACACAGGGGCAGACATCCTTGCGTGTGCCGGGCTGCAGGTGCTCCAGGTGCCGCGAAGCCTGAAAACCTAGCAGCGCCCCGTGACTGCGTGAGGCCGCGCATCGCCGTACAGTACAGTGCAGATGCCTTTGCTCATTGCTCGTCTTGGAGCCGTATGGTGCAGTGCGCAAGTGTTGCTCGTTGCATGTTCTGTTCTGGAGCGCAAGCGAATGCGGGTGTGGCATGGTGCTCAAGTCCTTGCGATTATACATCAACTTGCAAAATTGATGTTAAATGCACACACTCTCACAGCTTGGTCCGGAAGTCTCACCATCTCACACATCACTGTTTGCATCATGCTGGACTGCTGCCTTCGTCGACGTAGTCGTTCGCGCTGCCATACTTGAAAGCGTCCACCTGCGCAGCCAGGTCGAGTTTCAATCGAGCCAGACAGTTGAAGCCAGACTTTTGAACTTAAGGTCGCGCCTCCATCCAAGCAAACACAGGCAGGGCCAGGAATGCAGCGCACCAGGCAGTCCCAGCGGAAGAGCAGCGCCGGGAAGGGCCCCAGCAGGATGCGGTGCGCCGGCCCGACCAGGGTGGCCAGGCGGAAGAGCGCGTCGTACAGCATGATGCCCAAGAAGTTGCCTGCGCCACCGACAGTCGAGTGCACACACGCGCCGCCCTACACGTACAGCATGCGTTGCTGCTTGCAGTGCATACAAGCAGGTACACGCACGCTGCGAGTGCGCTGCGCCAGCACTGATCGATAGCAGCGTCGGTATCAAAGCCTGTGCCTCTGACGGCATGTTGACGTGATCATGACACGCAGTTCATAGCCAGGTGGCGCACCGACAAAGCCGGCGCCGGCCGCGGGCGACCGCAGGAACAGGGTCATGCGCAGCAGCTTCCCGGGGCTGCGTCGCAGCACACCATGGTCACTTCATGTTGACATGTTGCCGGTGACACGCAGTGCACCAAGCAGATTGCAGATCAATGGACATGGGTGATGGACATGGGTGCTGGGTTGACAGGCTCAGGCGCCATGTGCGACAGGAGGTCTCACCTCGTCGCGACCTGCTTGGCGACGATCCTTGCCAGCAGCGACCACTGCAGGTAGTCCTGCATGAAGGGCCGGTACACGGCGGGCCCCATGTCGCGCATTGCCGAGAAGCTGGATGCCAGGTAGTCCGGGATGATGTCCGCGTCAAAGTCCGGGCCGCTGAAGTCCTGCCGGGCGCCGCGGGGCACATTGTGGCGCCGACCAAGAAGCACCCAGGGCCGTTACCATGCGCATGCGACACAGGCCCTGCTCGGATGCCAGTCCCAGCCCATTTTCATGGCTTTGGGGCTATGCACATGCTTGCGCGCTTGTGTTGGGCGCTCAAAGGGAACAGCCGCCTGCTGCTGCCGCGGCCGGGGCCGGCGCTTGCTCTAACAGCGGCGGCCAGCAAGAGACGCGCGCGGACGGCTTGCACTCCGCGCCGCTCGGCAGCCCATGGGGCGGCCCCAGCCCTGACAGGGCTGCCCGGGCCCGGGCGCGGCACCTGGTGCGCGCGCGTGCCCATGGTCTGCTGCATCGCGTTGGTCATGGAAATGGCCGGGCTGCGCGGCTGAAGCAGGCCCAGGGCGCCCCGGCCGACCAGGCCCTCATCCAGCGCGCGCTCCAGGCCGTCAGTAAGCCGCGGCAGGTGCCGCGCCATGGCGCCGAAGCCTGGCACGCATCAACAGCCGGTCAACGGGCTAGGTATCACAGCGACGCCAGCTGCACAACAAGGAAAAGTGCCGCCTGGCGCCGCATTGACCCACGCGCAGCCAATTCCGGCAGCAAGCAGTGTGTGTGTGTGGCGCTTATGCAGGGGCGTCCAGGCAGAAAAAGGCTGCGACAGTCCTTTCCAAATACCACGACTGTGCCGCACTAAGTTGAAGAGATGTAATCAGTGCAAGAGATGTAAAGGAAGAAAAGAAGTAGGGCCATGTCTGTGCGCGCCCGGCACCTGCGAAGCTGAGCGCCGAGCGGTTGCCGGCGGAGTCTCCGACGTGGATCAGGCGCGCGGTGACCGGCTGCAGCGGAGAGTCGTACCTGCACGCGCCCGTTCCTCTCCCCTGTGGCGAGGTGAAACGGCAGGCGGCAAGTGCCAGTAAGCGACCGCGCATGTTGGGCATCGCAGGGGTCCAGCTGACGGCAGGGCCAAGCATGCAGCAGCCCAGAAGACCTGCACAGGATGATGTGCGAGCGCGGCGGGTCCCAGCGCCGCGGCGGCGGCCCTGGGGTCGCACCAATTGGGGACAAAGCCGAAGAATGCGCGCTGCAGCGCCACGCCGCGCAGGTCCGGCACGCCACGGTAGCGCGGCAGCAGCGCCACGTAGTCCCGGAACATGTCCTCCAGGCTGGCGCGCCCTGGCGGGCGGGGTGCACGGCTAGGGTAGGGGCATCCTACCCTCCCCTACCTTGTACGGCGGAGCAGACGCATGACCCTACAATATGGCGCAGAGAGCTGGCATGCACTGCGGAGTCCCGTCAGGAATTTCAAGGCAGCACAGGCGGCGTATGCGCACGCTCTGGCATGCTGCTGTGGCCTGAATCAGGGGCTGCACGGCCAGTGGGCCAGAAACTGCATATATGGTATTGCAAGCCTGGGGCAGCCCCAAAGCACGCGCTGCCGCCAGCAGCCCCGCACCATGGAAAAGGGGCCTGCAGCCCCCACGGCGCTCCACCTCAGCGGAGGAGGTGGCACAAGGAGTGGGCAGCATGCCGCACGTTCTCGCTCCTCAGGCGACGGCGCTTGTTGGCGCGCGAGCGGGGGGCCTCATTCTCCTTGGCCGTCCGGAAGGCGTCCTCTGCGAAAAAAGTTGTTGGTGGCGGAGAAGATTCTTAAGGAAGGATGTTCGAGGACGGCGGCGGCATATGCGGGCGATTGACAGCGCCGCCGCGCTCGTGTTCCCGGAGCGCCACGCCACCGGCAACATCGGCGGCGCCGTCAACCACCCGCACATGCCGCCGCTGTTCCCTAAACATACTTCCCGCGGAGTCCTGTCCGCCACCAGTAACTTTGTTCGCAGAGGACGCCTTTTCGACGGCCAAGGAGAAAAAGCCACACCGCTCGCGCGCCAACAAGCGCCGCCGCTTGAGCACCAAGGACGTGCGGCGGGCCGTCTGCTGCTTGCGCCGCGCTTTCCGCTGAGGTGGCGCGGCGTCGGGGCAGCAGGCCAACCGGCCGTGGTGCACGGCTACTGACAGCGTCGCATGCTGAAGCAATGCCCCAAGGCTTGAGGACACCTTCAAATTGCTGTCTTGATTGCTGCAGGGGGATGCCAGTGAGAGTGGCTGCAGGCCGTAGGCGGCTCGCACCCGCGGCGGGGTCTGTATAAGCGAACCTGCGCAGCCGGCATGCCATGACTTAGCCTTCATGCCTGTATATGGACAGGTCTGGGCATCAAGAACCAGCCTCTGATTTTCGGAGCACACTGTGGCAGGCGGGGCTGGGGCATCACAGCCAGCGGCGCATGCGAACAGCACGAGCGACCCCGGCACGCCCTGCACGTCAGCCGCTCGGCAGGCACGCAACCCCACCGACAGACGCGCATGCGCGCTGCGCGCTGCGACAACGCGCGCGCGCACATGTACGTCGTCAGGCCGTCGCGCG
>JAABUV010002025.1_pt1 | contig 28339 bp, 27 predicted proteins | sample 5559971 | NCBI WGS metagenome assembly JAABUV01 (sample SAMN10711881, study PRJNA513362) | rock metagenome | isolation source: Antarctica rocks | place: Antarctica: Victoria Land, Knobhead nord | collected 2015-12-19
TTCGGGCGCGACTGACTCTCGTCGAGGCTGCGGCCAAGCCTACGAATTACCGGCACAAACACCCATGCCAAGGGGGTCAAGATTGGACGCTTATAGGGGGTCAACTTTCAACGCCGATTGACAGGCCGAGCCCGTCCTCGCTGGCGACCGCGTTCTGGACGATCATGGCGCGGACCCGCTCCGGATGCGCCAGCGCCAGGCGCATGCCCACCGGGCCACCGTAGTCCTGCATGTAGAGGGCGTAGCTGGTCAGGCCGAGTTGCCCGAGGAGGTGGTCCACCGTGCCGGCGATGTGGTCGAACGTGTAGGCGTACTCGGCAGGGGGCGGGGCGTCGCTCAATCCGAACCCCGGGTAGTCCGGCGCTACGATGTGGTAGCGGTCCGCGAGCAACGGGATCAGTGTCGCGAACATGCGCGACGACGACGGGAAGCCGTGCAGCAGGAGCAGCGTGGGCGCGTCTCTCGGTCCGGCCTCGCGGTAGAAGACGTTCACGCCATCCACCTTGGCCGTGTGGAAGGTCGTCGTGGCCGACGTCGAAGGCAACGGCTGCGCCTGCGCGGCCCCGAACGCAATGGGCAGGGCGGCCGCGGCGGCCAGGGTGAGAAGCCTCTTCACGTCGGATCTCCTGAAAGATGGTAGTGCCAGGCCGGTTCGGTCATCGCTGCGTCGGCGTCGAATGGCCAGTCCTCACAGCATCGCGGTCGTTGGGCCTACAACTGATGCTCCGCCAACTCGGCGCGCAACCGAGCGTTCTCCGCCTCGGCCGTCGCAAGCCGTTCCTGCAAGTCCTGCAGCGTGCCGGCGACATCGGCGGCGTCGAACTTCTGCGGGATGTGCTGCGGACAGTTCACGTCCCATGCTTCGACCGTGAACAGGATGACCTGCTCCGGCCGGGCCGGGTAGTCCGGGGGCATGACCTGGGCGAGCAGCGCGTTGTCTCCTTCGACGGCACGCGCCCGGCCCCACAGCTTGATCCGGCGCCGGTGCGCGTAGTCCATCAGGAACAGGAACGCCCGATCGTTCTCGCTGAGGTTGCCGGTCGTGACATACTGGCGGTTGCCGGCGAAGTCGGCGAAGCCCAGCGTCGCCTCGTCCAGGACGCGGATGAAGCCCTTTGGCCCGCCCCGGTGCTGCGCGTAGGGCTGCCCGGCGGCGCTCGCCGTCGCAAGGTAAGCCGTGTCCACCCCAGCCAGGAACCCGGCCAGGTCGGGCGTGATCCCGGTCTGGAAGCCGCCGCGCGCTTCAAGCCTCTCGAACCTCTCGCGGGAGTGCCGGCGGACCTGCACGGCCTTGACCGCATCTGTGAAGGCGACGTCGCTTGAGGGACGTGGCGTCATGTCGTGCTCCGGATCAAGGGTGGTGCCCCGCCCCGCCCGCACGGTGCGGGCCGAGGCGCAGTCCGTGCCGCTATGCCCTGACCTTCCGGTCGAGGAAGTCCAGCATGGTCGCGCCGATCTCCGGCCCGTGCGTTTCGAGGGCGAAGTGGCCAGTGTCGTAGAAGTGGATTTCGGCATCGGGGATGTCGCGGCGGAAGGCTTCCGCGCCCGGCGGCAGGAAGAATCCGTCGTTCTTGCCCCACACCGCCAGCATCGGCGGCTTGCGGTCGCGAAAGTAGGCCTGCCACGCCGGGTAAAGCGCCACGTTGGTGCGGTAGTCGTAGATCAGGTCGAGCTGGACCTCGTCGGTACCGGGGCGCCCAAAGTAGGCGATGTCTAGCGTGTAGCCGTCCGGCGAAACCCGCGATGCGTCGGCCCCCGTCAGGTATTGGGTGCGGGTCGCCTCTGGCGTCAGCGCCGTCCGGCAGGCGTTCCGCGCTTCTGCCGACCCGTCCTTCCAGTAGGCTTGGTAGGGCGACCAGGCGGCGCTGAGGCCCTCTTGGTAGGCGTTGCCGTTCTGGCTGACGATGGCGGTCACGCGCTCTGGGTGCGCCGTGGCGAGGCGCAGGCCGGTCGGTGCGCCGTAGTCGAAGATGTAGAGCGCGTAGCGGCGCAGGCCGAGCGCCTGCGTGAAGCCGTCCAGCACCGTGGCCAGGCTCTCGAACGTGTAGTCGAACTGGCCGCGGGGCGGCGCCTTCGTCAAGCCGAAACCGGGGAGGTCGGGGGCGATGACGCGGTAGCGGGTGGCGAGCAGCGGGATGAGGTTGCGGAACATGTGGCTGGTGGTGGGATAGCCGTGCAGCAGCAGGATCACGGGGGCGTCCGCCGGTCCGGCCTCGCGGTAGAAGACCTCGACGGGACCGACGGCCTGGGTCTTGTAGGTGGTGTTCATGGCGGTGGCGTCCTTCTGTTGTGGTTCTGGCTGCGGGCGCGTGGCGGGAGGGGCAGCGGCGGCTTGCCCGGCGGCGCCGATGCTTATGGCGAGGGCGAACCCAGCCAGGGCCTGCCGGCGGGGAAGTGGATGCAGCATGAGGCGGAACCTTTCGGGCGACATTGCCTCCAAGCCAACATAACAACCGAACGGTCGGAAGTAAAGAGCATTCTACAATCTGCTTCGGGTCTCTGCTAGATTTCCGACCGGTCGGGTTGGAGGTGGACGTGAAGGTGTCTCAGCAGGAAATTGTGGCGGCAGCGAGGGAGCTGTTCCGCACCCAGGGCTATGCAGGCGCGTCCATGCAGGACTTGGCCGAGCGTGTCGGCTTGAAAAAGGCAAGCCTATACAGCCGCTTCCCTGACAAAGAGGCGCTGGTTGGCGAGGTGCTGCAGCTGACCCTCGACGAAACCTTCGCCGCGGTGGACGACGCCCGCGGTTGGCGTGCGGCTTACGAGGCGATCCTGCGGTCCATGAGCGAGGCTTTGATAGACCGCGGCCGCTGCGTCGCCCTCCATCTCGCCTACGGCGCTTCGACCGACACGCCGCGGGCGTTGGATGCGGTGCGCGGGTTCTTCACCGCCTGCCGCCGTCGTCTCGCTGAAACGCTGTCTACGGTTGTGGAACCCGGGGAAGCCGACCGGATCGCCGCCGACGCCCTGTCCGCCATCGAAGGCGCGACGCTGTGGCTTGCCATTGACGGCGACAACACCGCCATGCAACGCACCTTAGACCGTCTGCTCGCCCAAGCAGATCACCTCCAGGCCCGCCACCCCAGTCAGGCTGGGCCGGAAACCCATGCGAAACCATAAGAAAGCCGTAAGGCGGACACGCTGTGTTCGGCCTACCCAAACCGGCAAGCTAGGCGTTGCTGCACCACGCGCGGGCGATGATCGGACAAGTGGAGCGGATGCGCGGCGAGCTGGGCGAGTATGAGGCTATACGACCTAATAAACTGTATTATTTTGTCAACCAACGAACATCAAACATGACATCCAGGCTTGCCCTCACCGGACACTCGCGCCTTTTTCCGAACCAACTGATCCTGCGTCTTATCCTAGTTGTTTTGACATATCGGACGGCATGTCTTAGCACGCCGAACAGGTCAATCGGACAGCAAGGCACCGCATGATTGTCGGATACGTGAGGACCGGCACGACCGACTAGGCCACTGGCCTAGCCGCTCAGGAACGCGACTTGAAGGCCCTTGGCGCCGAGCGGCTATATAACAAGCAGGTTAGCAGCACGGGCCAACGCAGCCGCTTGGCCGAGTGCCTGGCCTACCTCCGCGACGGCGACGTGCTTGCCGTGACCAAGCCGGATCGGCTGGCGCGCAGCACGGCAGAGTTGCTGGCCATCGAGGCGGACCTGTCCAGGCGCGGAATCGGCCTGGTGATCCTGAGCGTAGGCGGGGAACGCATGGAGACCCGCAACCCGACCAGCAAGCTCATGCTGACGATCCTGGCCGGCGTGGCGACGTGGGAACGCGAGATCATGCTAGAGCGGCAGCGCGAGGGCATCGCCAGGGCCAAGGCGGACGGCAAATACAAGGGACGGCCGGCGTCGCTGGACCCGGCCGAAATAGCGACGCTGGCGCAGACCATGGGGCCGGCGGCAATTGCGAAGCATCTTGGCATTGCCCGCAGCTCGGTTTACCGACTGCTCCCCGGAGGTGCGTGATGGGCGATCTTTACGACGCGGACGTGCTGGAGTGGTCCGAGCACCAAGCCCGGCTGTTGCGCCAGCACGTAGCCGGCGAGGGGAGCAACGAGGCGCCCGACTGGGCCAACATCATCGAGGAAATCGAGAGCGTGGGCCAAAGCCAGATCGATGCCGTGGAGCCGTTGTGGCGTTGTCAGGTTGCGAGGCCCGGTCAGGCCATGGCCGCCTGTCCGGCATGACGTCGTCCAACCCACACCGCGGCTTCCGCTTCCCAGCCGAAGTGATCCAGCAAGCTGTGTGGCTTTACCACTGCTTCAGCCTCAGCCTGCGTGACGTCGAGACGATCCTCGCTGCCCGCGGCGTTGTGGTCAGCTATGGGAGCATCCGCGAGTGGGGCCTGCGCTTCGGCCGGCTGTTTGCCAACACGCTCAAGCGGCGCCGGCCGCGGCCGGGTGACAAGTGGCGTCTTGATGAGGTGTTCATCCGCATCGGGGGCAAAGCGCGCGATCATGCCGGGCGTAGAACACCGCCGAAGCCGTCATTTGAACAACCGGGCCGAGGTGTCGCCCCAGCCGACGCGGCGACGAGAACGGCAGATGCAGCGGTTCAAGTCAGCGCGCCATGTGCAACGCTTCCTCTCGACCCACAGCCGCATCCACAGCCACTTCCAGCTCCGCCGCCATCGCCTGACTGCCGACCAGCATCGTACCGCACGCGACATTGCCTTCCGCGTTTGGCGCGAGATCACCGGCGTTGCAGCTGATGCGTAGAAGTTGGAGCAAACCTCAGGCCATCAACATACGACAGCTATCAACCTGACAGCACCCCCTACACCTTCCGCGGCAGCGGGCAGCTCATAGACCTGGATGCGATCGTGGCGGGGCTGGATTTGGCTTGACGGAACTTTCTGGGATTTGGACTTACGCTCCCTTCCTTCGGGATGCTCCGTCACGCAAGACATACTTCTGTATCTTGCCAGAAGCCGTTTGCGGAAGCTGCGAAACGAACTGCCAGCGGCGCGGCACCTTGTGTGAGGCCAGGTGAAGGCGGCAAAACGCTTCCAGCGCCGCGCCGCCTGGGTTCGCGCCGGGCCGCGCCTGGACAAAGGCCGCGACGACCTCGCCCCATTCGGGATCGGGCAGGCCGACCACCGCGACATTCGCCACGTCCGCGTGGGTGAACAGCACGTCCTCGACCTCGCGCGGATAGACGTTCTCTCCGCCCCGGATGATCATGTCCTTCAGCCGTCCCTGGACGCGCACGTAGCCACGCCCGTCCATGCTGCCGAGGTCGCCGGTCCTGAGCCAGCCGTCGCCGTCCAGCGCGGCGGCCGTCGCGTCCGCGTCCTCGAAGTAGCCGAGCATCACGCCAAAGCCGCGGGCCTGGATTTCGCCGACCTCGCCCAAAGGCAGGACACCCCCGTTTGACGGGTCGGCGATCCGTATCTCGGTCTGCGGCAGCGGCCGACCGACCGTGGATGCCCAGTCCGGGTGCGGGTCGTGGGGCAGGGTATGCGTCACGTAGGGAGACGCCTCGGTCTGGCCATAGCCGATCGCCACCTCGACGCCTGCGCGATCCCGCGCCCGCCGCACGAGCTCGGGGGCGACAGGCGCGCCGCCCAGGGTGCAAAGGCGCCACGAGGACAGGTCGCGTGAGGCCACGTCCGGGTGGTCGAGCACGCGCAGCAGCATTGTGGGCACGCAGAGCATGTGCGTCCCGCGCTCGGACTCGAACAGCTCCAGAAGCGTGCCGGGGTCGGCGCCCGCAGGCAGCACGTGGACGCCGCCCGTTTGCAGCGCGCCCAGCGTCGCCAAGCCGCAGCCGGCCGTGTGGAACAGCGGCATCGGGTTGATCCAAACGTCGTCTGGCCCGGTCCCGATCGTTCGGGCGTAGAAGCGCGCGTCATTGCCGAGACTCCGATGGGTCAGCAGAACGCCTTTTGGCAGCCCCGTGGTGCCGGAGGTGTATTGGATTTGCGCTACGTCCCCTGGCGACACCGGCGGCAGTTGCACGTCCTTCCGGGCGGATGCCACCATGCCGGGCCAGTCTGCAAGGGAGATGACTTCGTGCAGGGAGGCCAAGCCGGGACGTATGCCTGTGACCATCGCAAGCAGGTCACGGCCGCGATGCTCGGGTTGGACCAGGATGCCATTTGCCTTGGAGTGGCCCAGCAGATAGCTGAGTTCCTTGTTCTGAAGGGTCGGGTTGACGGTGACCAGGACGATGCCTGCCAGCGCGGCGCCGAGCTCGGCAAACACCCACTCAGGGCTGTTCGCCGCGCAGATGGCGACGTGCTCGCCAGGACAAAAACGTTCTAGGAGCGCACGGGCAACCTGTTCGGCAGCCTGAAGCAGGTCGGCGTAGCTCCATCGCCGTCGCGGTCCAGGGTTCGCGCCGCCATCAACGAGCGCCGTGCGCTGGCCCCAGTCCTCGGCGGCGGCGCGCAGCGCGTCGCCGATCGTGCGATCAAGAACCGGCTCCGACCGGTCTCCCAAGGCGTGCGACAGCCCCTCCTCGGAGACGATGCCGGGGACGCTCACGCTGGCCATGTGTTCCACGACTTGGGCTTCGCGGCTAGCATGTGCACGGCTCCATGTCTTTGGCTTGGTGGACGACGTCAGCTTCCGGACTTGTTGCCTGATCAGTGACGCTGCTCAAGAAGTCCAGAGCATAGCGCAAAACCGCTGATCTGTGATGACAGGAGATCGGCAGGCGTTGTCAGGTTGATGGTTGAGGTGCCGCCGAGGGCTTGCGGCTGACCAGAGTCTCACGCGGCGGGCGCAACGCCGACCACCTCGCGCCAGGTGTGGAAGGCGGGTTGTCCGTCATGGCTGGTTTGACGGACAGGGCGGACCTATACGCTCAGGAACCTTTGGCTAGGCCATCTGGACTTGCGGCGCTGGCACTCCATCAGCAGCAGCGAAGGATGGATCTGGCGCGAACGCTTCGCTGAACCGGCGTGCGAGGGGTATGCCAAGCTGGTCGAGCGCCGCCTGCGTAGCAGCCATGAAGCCGAGCGGGCCGCAGTAGTAGAACCGTGCGTCACGCTCCGGCAAGTGCTGGCGGATCAGGTCCGCCGTAATGCGGCCCACGGCGTCGTGGTGCGTGCCGGGCACGTCATCCGGGCCGGCCTCCTCGTAGGCGACGGCCACACGCAGGCCGGGTCGGGCCTGGGCTAAGGCGCGCAGGTGCGGCCCGAAGGCATGGTGCCCGCGGCTGCGGGCGGCGTGCAGGAACACGGCTTCCCGCGTGCCGCCATCCGGGCCGGCCAAGTGCTCCAGCATGGATAGCACAGCGGTGATGCCGGCGCCGCCACTCAGCAACACAACCGGAGCGTCGCCGTCGTCAAGCACGAAATCGCCCTGGGGCATGTGGACGCGCAGCACGTCGCCCGCTTGCAGGGCATGGTGCAGGTGGCCCGACACCAGGCCCGCCGGCGCATCCGGCACGCCGGGAGGCGCGTCCTCACGCCGGACGGAAATGCGCCATTCCGCCGCGTCCGGGGCGCAGGACAGGCTGTATTGCCTGATCTGCTCGTAGGCGAAGCCCTCGGGCCGCACCTGCACCGACACATACTGGCCCGGCTTAAACGGCGGCAGCGGCGCGCCGTCCACGGGTTGCAGGTAAAACGAGGAGATGACCTCGCTCTCCTCTACCTTGCGGGCCACGCGGAACGGCCTGAAGCCGCGCCAGCCGCCAACCTGCGCCGCGCCCTTGTCGTACAGCGCCTGCTCGGTCCCCATCATGATGGCAGCGAGCTGGCCATAAGCCGCCCCCCAGGCATCGAGGATGTCCGGCGTCGCCGTGCCGCCCATCACCTGCTTGATCGCACTCAGCAGGTGGTGGCCGACGATGGGGTAGTGCTCCGCCTTCACCTCCAGGCTGCCGTGCTTGCCTGAGATACGCTCGACCATGCGGCCCAGGCGCTCCGGGTGGTCAATGTGCTCGGCGTAGGCCAGCACGGACGCCGCGAGGCTGCGCGCCTGGCCGCCGTCGCGCTGGTTGGCCGGGTTGAACATGTTCCACAGTTCCGGGTGGGTGGCGAACAGGTCCGCGTAGAACAGCCGGGTGACGGTCTCGCCGTGCTCGCGCAACGCGGGCACGGTGGCAGTGACGAGGGCGCGTTGGTGGTCGGTCAGCATGGGGGCGGGTCCTTTGCAGGCCGGGCACGCTGCCGGCTGGGTGCGCGTTCTGCCAGGTGGGTAATACCTCCTGCTCGGAAAAGCTACACGAGAATTATATCTTTGCTGGCCTCGCCGTCGGCCTGGCTCGGCCCTGCGTTGGCATGGGAAGGCAAGCCGCCCAGCAAGGTCGCCAGGTCCACCCGGCGCCGCACCAGGTCAGCAAGGCTGTAGCGGTCCAACACGGCCAGGAACGCCTGCCGGGCCTCGTACAGCGCGCCGCGCAGGCCACAGGCCGGGGTGATGGGGCAGTGTTCGTGCAGCGGCTCGAAGCAGGGCACCAGCGCCATGTCCGGTTCGGTGCGGCGGACGACATCGCCCACGCTGATACCCGCCGCGGGCCGGGCCAGCCGCAGTCCGCCGCCCCGGCCCCGCACGGTCGCCACGTAGCCGGCGAGCCCAAGCTGGTGCGCGACCTTGGTCAGATGCGCCTTCGAGATGCCGTAAGCGTCGGCCACGTCTGCAATGGTGGCCAGGCCGTCATCCCGGGCAGCTAAATACATCAGCATCCGCAGGGAATAGTCGGTGTAGGTGGTCAGGCGCACAGCGACTCCGATCCAGGGGGGCATGGCCCAACATAGAAGATACATGCACCCTGGCGCTTTTGGCCAATGGCCTATGAGGATGCGGGGCGGAATGGCAGCGGGATACGTGCCAACTCGTGACAAACGTTCAAGGGTTATGGCAAGGATTCGGATCACGAGTTCATACAGAAGCTGCGCTGCGGGTTTTGTTTGGTCCCGGGATGAGGTGACGCGGGTTAAATTTGAAGATTTCGGGCGTTGTCGTCCAGGCGTGGCAGACGGCTTCGAAGGGAGTTTTCCACTGGATGGCTTTGAGGTGCTTGGCAAAGTTGTGGGCCGAGACGAAAGCAAGAACGTGGGCTTTGAGGCTTTCGAGGTCGGGATAGTGGAACGCCTTGATGGTGGCTTCCTTCACCGTCCGGTTCATGCGTTCGGCCTGGCCGCTGGTCCACGGGTGGTATGGCTTGGTGAGCTTGTGCTCGATGCCGTTCTCGTTGCAGACACGGTCGAAGGTATGAGCGCCGAGACACCGCCTGCCCGGCCCATTTCGGTTCTTTGGCAAGTCGGCGAGGGCCATTCCATTGTCGGTCAGCACGGTATGAACGGCGTAGGGGAAGGCTTCGACGACGCCTCGGAGGAACTCGGCGCCGTTCATCTTTCCAGCGTCGTCGCGGAACTCGACTTAGGTGAACTTGGACACGCGGTCGATCGCCAAGAACATGTTGAGCCTGCCTTGCGCCAAGCGGAGCTCGCTGATGTCGATATGAACATGTCCGATCGCGGTTGCGGCGAACTTGCCTCGCTTGGAGCTATGCTTTGGAATCTAGGGCAATCGGGAGATGCCGTGGCGCTCGAGGCAGCGGTGCAGGCTGGAGCGCGTGAGCTTTGGAATGCTGTCGCGCAGGCAACCGAGCACGTCGTTCCGAGAGGAACGCCGGACGTCATCGAGCAGCAGTGTCCTGCGGCGGAACTCGACGGCCATCGCTTCCTCCGCCAGGGTCAGGACGGTGCTGTGGGGCTATGTCGGCCCCATCGGCGCATCATCGGTCGTGGTCCTGGCGCGCCATTTGGTGACGGTGGTTCGGCTCAGGCCGTAGCGCTGGGCCAGGATGCCGGTCGCTTCTTGCGACGCTTGAAGCTCGGCTCGAACTCGCGGCGTTGTTCGGGCTGAGCCGTGAGGACGGCCTGCCATAGCGCTTCCTCCGCTTCTCGCGTCAGGTTAGCGTCACGACTCCCCGGGACCAAACACCTAGGCCCCGCTAGCCCGGCGACGAAGCGACCGGGCAGTGCCGCATCCATCGCCGGCACTCCCGACCTCGATCCCTGCTGGGCTACCCCGGCGTGACAGCTTAGCCCCAGCCGCTACGCCACCTGTGCGGCGCCGTCCTGCAACGCCTGCCAGACCCGTTGTGCCGAGGCCGGCATGTCCAGGTGCCGGACCCCCTGCGGGCGCAGCGCGTCCAGAATGGCGTTCATGGCCGTGGGCAAGGAGCCGACGGTCCCAGCCTCGCCGACACCCTTCACGCCGAGCTGGTTGCTGGGGGAGGGGACCAGCACCGTCTGGATAGTGACGCGCTTCACCAAGTCGGCGCGCGGCATGGCATAATCCATGAAGCTGCCGCTCAGCATCTGCCCGTTCTCGTCATACAGGCACGCCTCGCCGAACACCTGCCCCAGCCCTTGCAGCAGCCCGCCCCAGATCTGGCCCTCCAACAGCATGTGGTTCATCACTGCGCCGCAGTCATCGATGGACACGTAGCGGACCAGCTCGGTCAGGCCGGTGTCCGGGTCCACTTCGACCTCGGCCACGTGCGCGCCGGACGGGAAGGCGCGTGGCGCCGGCAGCTCGGCCTTGCTGTCCAGCTCCCCCGGGTGGCGCCGGGCCAGCTCGGCCAGCTCCACCGTCCGGTCGGTGCCGGCAATGCGGTAAGCGCCGTCGGCGTACTCGATATCGGCCTCCGATGCCTCCAGCGCCACGGACGCCAGCGCCATGCCCTTGCTGATGACGATGCTTGCCGCCTCCGCGCTGACGGAGCCCATGGACATCATGCTGCGCGATCCGAACGCGCCGGCGCCCTTCAGCGCCGGGCCGTCCGCGCGGCCGGCGCGCAGGGTGATGCGCTCCGGGTCAATCCCCAACGCCCGGCCGACGATCTCGGGCAGCACGGTCTCGTGCCCCTGGCCGGAGGCGATGGCGGCCTCGTGCAGCAGCAGGCTGCCGTCCGGCTCGAAGGTGAGCAGGGCCTCGTCCGACTGCGCCACGCCGCCGGCGGGCTCGATGAACACGGCGCAGCCGATGCCGCGCAGCTTGCCGCGCCGGGCCGCCTCCGCACGCCGGACCTCAAAGCCGCTCCAGTCCGCCTCGGCCACCGCCGCGTCAAGGAGGGCGGCGAAGTCGGCGCTGTCGTAGGCGCTGGGCATCGGCGCGGTAGCGATCCGGTAGGGGAAGGCGTCGCGCGGGATTAGGTTGCGCCGTCGCAGCTCCAGGCGGTCCATGCCAGTCTGACGCGCCGCCTCGTCCACCAGGCGCTCCACCATGTACGCCATGTCCGGCCGCCCGGCGCCGCGGTAGGCGGTGATCGGCACCGTGTTGGTCAGCGCCAGCCGGTTGCGCCCATAGGCCGCCGGGATGCGGTAGGCGCCGAACGCCATCAGCGCCGCGTTCAGGGTATTGGTCATCGCCCCGGCGGCGGACGGATGCGCGCCGATGTCGCACACCCAGTCGTGGCGGATCGCCAGGAACCGCCCTTCGGCGTCCAGCACCAGCTCCGCCGACATCTGCACGGCGCGGCCATGATAGTCGCTGAGGAAGGTCTCGGAGCGGCTGGCCACCCACTTCACAGGCCGGCCCGCCACCCGGGCCGCCAAGGCGAGGGCCGCATACTCCGGATAGGCCGCGCCGCGTATGCCGAATGCGCCGCCGACGTCCTGCGCGTGGGAATGGATATGATCCGGTGGCAAGCCGGTCAGACCGGCCATCCCGTCGCGCATTCCGTTCACGCCCTGGCTGCCGCTCCACAGGTTCAGCATATCGCCGTCCCAAGCAGCCAAGGCTGCCTTCGGCTCCATCGGGTTGCCGACGACGCGGCTGCTGTCCTGCTGCAGCCGCACGACGTGAGCGGCGCCCTGGAACGCGGCCTCGGTTGCGGCGGCGTCGCCGTACTCGTAATCAAAGCAGAGGTTGCCCGGTACGCCCTCGTGCAGCAGCGGCGCCCCTGGCTCCAGGGCGGCGCGGCCGTCCACCACCGCGGGAAGGTCGTCATACTCGACAAAAATCAGCTCCGCCGCGTCCTGCGCCGCGTGTGCCGTTTCGGCGATGACCACCGCGACCGGCTCGCCCACGTAGCGCACGCGCCCCTGCGCCAAGGCGGGAGAGGCCGGCGACTTGATCGCACCGTCGCGACCCTTGAACGGGACCTGCGCCTGGCCGCGCACGTAGCCGGCCGATGCCATGTCGGCCGCGGCCAGCACTGCCGCCACGCCTGGGGCAGACCGCGCCGCCGTTGCGTCGAGGCCAACGATGTTCGCGTGCGCCCGGTCCGCACGCAGGAACACGGCGTGCAGCTGTCCCGGCCGGTCCCAATCCGCCGTGTAGCGGCCGGCTCCGGTGACGAGGCGCTGGTCCTCGCGCCGTCCGGCGTACGTGTGTCCCATGATGTCGAACCTATCCTGGATATGTTGCTCAGCGCTTGGCGCCCGGGAGCAGTGGGCAGGCTGGGCCTTGGCTGGTCTTGCTGTCTGCTGCACCCGACTTGGCGCCAGGCTGTCCGGCGTCAAGCGTCAGCAACTCAGCCGACCCCGGGTCCCAGTCGCGCGTCGCCCGGCTACTGCCCCGCTGCCAGCGGTGACTTCCGGGTGCGATCGGCTTCGCGCATGAACGTGCCGACCTCCCGGTTGAAGTCCGGGGCGTTCGCGAGCTGCACGAAGTGGTTGGGGGAGCGGACGACCAGGTGGCGGCCGTGCATCAGCTTGGCCAGCACGTCGGCCGCCGCGTCGAAGCCCGGGTTCCAGCCGCCGGTGACGATCAGCACGGGCACCCCGGCCCGCGTGACAGCCTCGATGGCGCGCTGCAACTCGTCGAACGGCGCCATGCGGGCCTGCAACAGCGCGCAGCCCATCGCGGCGGCCTCCGCCGGGTCGGTGCCAAGGGACGCGGAGGCGGTCGCCTTGTCGGCGTTGTCGGCGGCCGTGCCGAGCATCTTGGCGAACATCCCGCCGTACTCGGCCGGTGTCTGGGCGGTGGTCAGCATCCGGGTGCGCATGGCGGCGGCGGCCTTGACGGCCGGGCTGTCACGCAGGCTCGGGTCGGCTTCGGTGATGGCGAACAACGCCGGCTCCACCAAGACAAGGGAGCGGACAGCCTCCGGACGGCGGGCGGCGGCCAGCAGTGCTTCGGCGCCGCCCCAGGAATGGCCGATCAGGTTGGCGCCGTCCCCCAGCATGTCGGCGATCCAGACGGCGTCGCGCACCATGTCGTCCGGGCCGCGCGAGGGGCTGGCGCCGAAGCCGGGCCGGTCCGCCAACTCGACCTGCCAGCCGTCCCCGCCCCACGCCTGCTGGTCGAAGAAGGTGGCGGGGCCACCGCCCAGCCGGCCCTGCACGCCGCCGTGGATCAGGACGACCCGCGGCCCCCTCGTGCCCCAGCGGGTGACGTGGATCGGCAGCTTGGCCGCCTCCGCGTCGGAGATGGATGGGATCAGAGGGCATTGGGCGATCAACGCCTCGCGCCGCTTGGCGAGTTCGAGGCCGGTCACCGTGCCGCCTTTGCTCGGCCAGCCGGCCGGCTGGCCGCGCGTGGGGCCAGGCGCGCAGCACAGGGCGATGGCGGCCAGTCCGGCCGTGAGCGTCTTGAGCATCCCATGATCCTTACGTGTATCGTCATGTTTGGCTAGCGCCAAGCCCGAGCAGTTTGTCGGCGTTGCCGTGGGCGAGCTTGACCTTGTCTACCTCTGGGATCGGCAGCGAGCGAAGGAAGTCGGTCCCTGTCCCGTTGGGGCTGAACGGGTAGTCCACCGAGAAAACAGCACCCGGTCGGCGCCGAAGGTCATCAGCAGCGCTGCAAGCGGCGGCAGGCTGAAGAACCCGCTGGTCGTCGCCCACACCTGGTCGGTGATGGTCCCGCTCACCGTGCGCGTCAGCCGCTCGCGCGCCTCGTCGGCGAACACCTGGTCGCAGCGGGCGAGCATGGCCGGCAGCCCCTCGCCCATGTGGCCGATGATGAGCTTGTCCGCGCCACCATGCCCGGGAACGTGCAGTATTCCTCCAACGCGACAATCCGCATTGCTTCCCTCTCGCTGTCCCGCCTGCAGCACTTACGACGCCCCAGTCGTTTGTCACTGGTGTCCAGGTATTGACAAAAGCGTCCAAAGGTGCGTGTTGGTAATGGAGCCAACTGGGAGGCGTTGCCGAAGATGGACAAGCTTGTTGAGCAGCCGGTTCTGCGCGGCGTGGACCATACGGCCCGCCCGACCTGGAAGCTTCGCGACACGGTCGAGTTCTACCGCGACAAGCTTGGCCTGCCGCTGGTGCACGCCATCACCGCCAAAGGCTGGGGTCGGGAGAAGGAGCAGCACGCTGACTTCATCCACTTTTTCTTTGACGCCGGGCGCGGTAGCACGATCGCCTTCTTCTATTACATCGGCACCGAGCAGCCCGACGAGCTGAAGGTGCCGCGCGGCTACATGGGCATGGCCAACCACACCGCATGGTGCGTCGACACCGAGGCGGAGCTGCTCGCCTGGCATGCCAAGCTGGAAGCCGCAGGCGTGCGCGTCAGCCAGTCGATCAAGCACGAGATCCTGGAGTCGATCTACTTCCGGGACCCAAACGGCTACCCGCTGGAGATCACCCGGTCGCTGCGGGACATGGAGGCGCTGGATGCGCTCGACGCCGAGTTGACGGTGGAGGCAGCGCTGGAACTTGAGTCCGCCGGCCGCTGGAACGGAATCGAGAGCCTGTGGCGCGCGAAGGCGGCGCTGGTCCGCCAGCACCAGCACGACGCCGCCGAGCGCGAGGTGGCGGGGCAGGCCGCTTGAGCGGCTTCTTCGTCCTCGATGTTCCGGAGTTCGCGCCGCTGACCCGGGCGGCCGAACTGATCCCCGACGTGGTCGTGCACCCGGCGCTAGGCGGCTACCGCTTCGTCCAGTTTAGCGGCGCCATCGACATCCCTCGGGCGGCGACGGGGCTGAACGAAGCGGTGTGGTTCGGCTGCCTGACCGGCGGGCTGGATGGCAAGATCGCCCGCTTCGACCGCGACGTGATCCGGTTGGTGGAGACCAACGAGCCGGTTTGAGGCTGCATGCCGCCGGGTCAAGTGCCGTGCAGCAGGTCAATCAGGTCCAGGTTCTCCCGGATGGATGCCACTAGCGATCTCATGTCCCGTGCTGTCCCGGTCCCGGCGGACTTCTGCACCATCCCTATCGCCAAGGCTGCCAACTGATCGGCCACTTCCTTGCGGTCCAGGGCACCGGACGGCTGGAACCACCAAGCTGTCCAGTTGCACATGCCCAGGATGGCGAATGCCGCCATCTGGGCGTCAATCGGCTTGAATTCGCCGTCCGCGATGCCGCCCTCGATCAGCTCGACCATGTTGCGCAGCACCCGGCGTTTCGTGTTGCGATGCAAAGCGGCTAAGTCGCCTGGCAGCTCGCTTTCCGTACGGTCCAGCAGCTTGAAATGGGTGTGCGGGTCCGTGACCCACAAGACCAGCCGCCGGGCCGCTTCGGCGAGGTTGGCGGAGCGGCTTGCTCCGGCCACGCCGTCCAGATCGGCGAAGATCTCCGCCGTCCGCTGCGTGACGCCCCGCACCAACTCCTCCAGCAGGGCCTCCTTGCTGGCGAAATAATAGTAGATGGAGGTCCGGCTCAGCCCGATCTCCTTGGCGATGTCCTGTAGGCTGGTCGCGGCGTAGCCGCGCGCGGCGAACAGGGCGGCAGCCTTGTCGAGCACCTCCACCATCAGCACGTCCCGGCGGGGGCCGTTGCGCTCCGCCGGCAGCGGGCGGCTCCGAGGGGCTAAGGGCGTGGAACGTTCCGTTTTAGGCGGGGCCGGCATCTGCCACCTGCATCCTGTCCACCAACACCCCCGGAGCAGTCCACGTCCGGCAGTTCGACCATCACGCCTAAAGCAGGCGCTTCCGCAGGACAAGGCGCCCCGCGCTCGCCGCCCGGCCCTCCATCAGGCCCGGCTCTTCCATCAGGCAAAGTGCTGTCCAAGCCAATCCCGGACCGCCTGCCCCGTCAGCTCCCGCCCCGGCGGCTCGCCGGGCGCCAGCGGCTGCCCGTGATGGTCGCCGCGGACCCGGAGCCGCTGCTTGGCGGGCGAGGGGATCGCATCCCAGATGCGCGCGGCGTCGGCGGGAAAGACCACGCTGTCCCCGGTGTACTCGACGAAGAGGCAGGGCTGCTGCACGCTGGCGGCGGTGCGGGCCAGGTTGGCGCGAGACGACAGGCCGGACCAGGTCGAAAGCCAGGACTCTGGCGTGCAGAAGCGGGCGAAGCCGACAACGCCGAAGTTGGTGGCAAACGGGTCCTTGCTCCACACCGACCCGACCTTGCGATCCGACGGATCAATGGAGAGGTCCCAGCACCGCAGGTCGGCATCCGTCCGCCATACCGTCATGGCCGGGGCAAAGGCGCCGGCGATCCGGTCATCGCGGGTTCCGCCATCCTTGAACCGCTTGCGGGCGGCAGTCCGCTGCTTGATGAGGCCTCGCGCCACCGCATCCAGCCGGGCGACCCGATCCGCCTGGGCGGCGCGGTAGCGGCTGATAAAGGCGGCGTCATACGTGGAGCCGCCGTCCTTGTAGCCGTTTTGGCTGTCCAGGAAGTCCAGTTCGGGGACGGTGGACAGCGGGTCGGCCTCGTCCGCCACCGCCGGGTCGATGCAGTTCTGCAAGACGATGCCCTGCCCGGGGTGGGGCGCCACGAAGACCATGCCGTCCACGGCCGGCATGTCGGCTTCCCGCAGCCCGGCCGCGCGTCCGCCCGGCGTGCGCTCCAGCCGGTCGTCGGGCGCCAGCAGCGACTGCTCGTTATAGAAGCCATATAGGCTGGCGCCGCCCGAGTTGCCGACCAGGATCACCCGCCTGAACCCGGCCTGCCGCAGGAACGCGACACCGGCGGCCACGTCCAACAGCGCCACCTCGTGCTCCAGCCGCAGGTCGGAACCGACAGAGCGGGAGGTCTGCGTGAACACCGCGCGCCCGGCCGCAAGTATTTCCGGGATTAGGTAGTGGGTGGCCAAGAACTCCCGCGGATGCATGATGCACAGAACGGTGTCAGCCGAGCCGCGGCTGTACAGGAAGCCGTTCACCCCCGCGCCGTCTGCCGTCCGCAGCGGCTGCACCGACACCTGGGTGCCCTCTGGCAGCCCCTCCATCGTCCAACCGGCATTGCGAAACCCTGCTGTCGGCTGATCTGCCACCGCGCGTCCCCGTCCCCGTCGTCAACGGCGCGACGCTACTGTCGCACCTCTGGCCGCGCAAGACGGACACGGCAAAATATCGACGTGTCCGTTGAAACCTGGCCGTGGTTGCGGTAGCCACGGTGGCAGGACCGGGGATGCTAGGACACCATGCAGGCGACACCCTCCATTGACGTTCACCACCACTTCTACCCCGGCGGGCGGGACAACGAAGGCCGCCCCTGGTCGGCCGCGATGACTTTGGGCGAGCTGGACCGCAACAGCATCACCGCCGCCATCGCCAGCCTGCCACCCATCCGCGGAGCCGACGGCGACGCTGGGACCGCGCGAGCCCGGCAGCAGAACGAGTGGGCGGCGCAGGTCTGCCGGGACCATCCGGGCCGCCTCGGCCTGTTCGCGTCCCTGCCACTGCATGACACGCAAGCCGCGCTGTCCGAGCTGGCCCATGCTTGTGACGCCCTGCACGCCGACGGAATCGGCCTGCCCACCAATGACGGCGACACCTGGCTCAGCGACGACCGGTTCCTCCCTCTCTACGAGGAGATGAACCGCCGGGGGTTGGTCGTGTTCTTCCACCCCTTTGCCACCTCGCGCTGCCAGGACCTGGGCCGCGCCTATGGCGGTGAGCTGATCTCGGCGCCCTGGCTGGAGTTCCCCACCAATAGCGGGCGCCTCATCCTAGGCCTGCTTGCCAAGGGTATGACCCGGCGGTTCCCTCGCATCCGCTTCATCTTCTGTCACGGCGGCGGGATCATGCCGGCGCTGCTCGGCCGGATCGCTGGGTTCGACGGGTGGGACACGGTCGGGCCGGAGACGCTGAAGCGGACGTTTCCGGACGGCATCCACGCGGCATTCGGGGGGCTGCACCTCGACCTCGCGCAGGCATACTCGCCGGAGATGTTCGCCCTGCTGCAACGGGTGATGCCTGCGGGCCACCTGTTGTTCGGCAGCGACTACGGCTACTTCCCGGTCGAGCACAGCGTCCGGCAGTTGCGGGAGCTTGGCCTAGCCGAGGACGACCACGCGGCGGTGGCCGGCGGGAACGCGGCGGCGCTGTTCCCACGCTTTGCCCCGAGCTTATAGGACGAGGGCCGGCACCGCCCGTCAGTTCATCACGGAGCCGCCGTCCACCACCACGGTCTGACCGGTCATGAAGTCGCTTTCCGACGACAACAGAAAGCCGACCACGCCCGTCAGGTCCTCCGGCACCTGGTCGCGCGCCAGGCAGCGGGACAGGACCGTTGCCTGCACCATCCCCTCCGGGTAGTCCGCATTGCCCTTGACGCCCTCGCTCAGCGTCAGGCCCGGCGCGACGCAGTTGACGCAGATGCCGTCCCGCCCGACCTCGCGCGCCACGGCGCGGGTCAGCGCGATCACCGCGCCCTTGGACGACACGTAGGGCAGCATCATCGGCGTGCCCTTGAACACCGTGCCCGACGCGATGTTGACGATCTTGCCGTACTTCTGCCGCCGCATCGCAGGCAGCACGGCCTTGATGCACTCGAACGTGCCGCGCACGTTGACTTGCAGCACGCGGTCGAACTCCTCGGAGCCGATCTGCTCGAACGGCCGCGGGCGCAGCGACGCGAACAGCGCCGCGTTGTTGACCAGGCCGTCCACCGTGCCGAACCGCTCCAGCGTATCGTGCACGAGGCGGCCGACGGCCTGCGCATCGGTCACGTCGCACAGCCCGCCCATCGCTTCCCCGCCCGCGCCCGTGATGGCCGCGACCGTGGCGTCCGGCGCCTGGATATCGCATACGCTGACCCGTGCGCCCTCGGCCGCCAGCGCCTTCGCGTAGGTGGCGCCGATCCCCTGTGCACCGCCGGTCACGATCACCGTTCGGTTGGATAGCCTTGGCATCCCGTTCCTCCTCTATGGTTCGCGGCCCGCCGTCAGGCCGGCGACGCGAGACGTTGCCGCTGCTCCACCAGGTTGGCGAAGTCGGGGTCGAGCCGCCGCAGCCGCTCGTTGCTTACCCGACCTGTCCGCATCATGAAGTCATAGGCGAAATCGACGGGGTCGAGGTGCATCCGCTCCTCGACCGTTTCATACCAGAGAATGCTCTTCATCGCCGCGTCCTGGAACGACCCGGCGCCGCTTCTCCGCTCGCGCTCGAACATCTCGAACGTCGCGCGCACGTCCTCCCCACACGCCTCCAGCGCCGCGGCCAGCGCGATCGCGTCCTGCAACGCCATCCGGGTCCCGGATCCGATCGACGGATGCACAGTCTTGAGCGCGTCGCCGATCAGCACGACGTTGCCGTGGAACCAGTGACGGCTGGTGACGAACTCGGGATTGAACCAAAGCGAGCGGTTGGACACGAGCGGCGCGCCGCCCAGGAAATCCTTGAAGATGCCATCGCAGATCGACTTGCTTCCGGCGTCGTCCGCTCGGTCAAGGCCCGCGCGACGCCAGGTGTCTTCGCTGCATTCGATGACAAACGTACCCAACTCGGGCGAGAAGCGGTAGCTGTGGGCGATGAAAGTGCCGAACGGGGAGTCCTGAAAGATCAAGCCCACGGCATCGAGACGCTTCGGCGTGGCATACCACACCCATTTGTTCAGCCGAGCCTCCTTCGTCGCCTGAAAGTGCTCGTTCAGCGACGTGCGCACGGCGCTGTTGATCCCGTCCGCCCCGACGATCATGTCGTAGCCGCCCATCTCCCGCAGGCTGCCGACCGGTGCCTGGAAATGAAGGCGGGCACCGGCGGCCTCGGCGTTGTCCTGCATGACCTGCAGCAGCGTGACGCGAGCGATGCCGAGAAACGCGTTGCCCTTCAGGTCGATGGCGGTGCCCTTGTGAACGAGCGTGATGCGGTCCTGGAACTCGGCGCGCTCGGCGATGCGCTCCCGCAGCTTCCGGTCCACGCCGTCGAGGATGTTGAGTGCCACGTCGGCGAGCACGACGCCGAAGCCGTAGGTTGCATTCGCCGGGTTCTGCTCGAACACGTCTACCTGATGGGCCGGGTTGGCCCTTTTGGCCAATCTCGCGAACAGCAGGCCACCCGGGCCACCGCCTATCACCGCTATGCGCACGTCGAGTCTCCCTGAGCCGGTCCGCTTGTCGCCATTATAGTCAGTATATTGACATGTCCGTCTGGTACCGCCAAGGTCCAAACCGCTAGGCACTCAACCTGCCTGGCCAATGAGCAAGCTTCCGGCCCGTCATGGGCAGCAACGGGGCGTATGGTGTTGGGGAAGCGGGCAATGGGCGAATCGGTCGTGGATCTCGACTCTCTCATCGACGGGCAGAAGGTCGGCCGCGCCACGGCCGTGTTCCTTCTCGTCGCCACACTGGCCATGCTGGCCGACGGGTTCGACCTGTCCGCCATCGGTTTCGTCGCACCCGAGCTAGTCAAGCAATGGCATGTTGCCCCGGCAGCGCTGGCACCGGTGTTCTCCGCCGGAATTTTCGGGCTGCTGGTCGGCGCGCCCCTGCTCGGCTTCGTTGGCGACCGCTTCGGACGCAAGACGGCGTTGCTGGCCGGGTTGGGCATCGTGAGCGTTTTCACGCTGGCCACGATGGCCGCGCGTAGCCTGCCGCAGTTCGTCGTGCTTCGTTTCCTGACTGGCATCGGGTTGGGCGGTGTCATCCCGAACGTCATCGCGCTGACGGCCGAGGCTGCGCCGCGGCGGCTGCGCGGGCTGTTCATCGTGATCGTGAACTTCGGCGTGCCGGCCGGCATTGCCATCCCGGGCCTGACCGCGGCCGCCCTTGTGCCGAGGTTTGGCTGGCCCGCCTTGCTGCTTGTCGGCGGGCTGCTGCCGCTGCTTGCGGCCATGCTGATCGCCCTGCTGGTGCCGGAGTCGATCAAGTTCCTGGCGCAACGCGGCGACCGGGACGACGAGGTGAAACGGCTTGCCATCCGTTTGCAGCCATCCCGGCCCCTCGCCGCCGACTGGCGTGTTCCCGCCGCCCGTTTGCCTGCCACCGTAAGCGGGTCGCCGAAGGGGTTGTTCGCTGATGGCCTGGGTGCCATCACGCCTCTGCTGTGGCTGGCGCTCGCGGCCAACCAGATGGCGAACTTCTTTTCCCTGAGCTGGCTGCCGACCTTGCTGCAATCGCTGGGGGCGAGCACCGCGCAAGCCGGGGTCAATGCCTCCCTGTTCTCCATCGGCGGCATCGCAGGCGGGGTTTGCCTGACGTTCGTCGTGGACCGGCTCGGCGTCATTCCGATGGTCGCGCTCTTTCTGCTGGGCATCCCGCTGATGGCGGCGATTGGTACGCCGGACCTGCCGCCGGCGCTGTTCGCTGCGGTCATCGCCGGCGCCGGCTTCTGCGTGACGGGCATCAACTTCAACATGAGCGCGACGCTCGGCACCATCTACCCGACGTCGGTGCGCTCGCTCGGCACCGGATGGGCGCAGGCTGCCGGGCGCATCGGTTCATTGGCGGCGCCAATCATTGGCGGCGCCCTGCTCGGCATGCATCTGCCAACGCAGGATCTATTGCTCGCGCCGGCTGCGGCCCTTGCCGTCGGCGCCGTGGCGGCCGGAGTTCTCGCGGTGCTGTGCGTCCGGCGTTTCGAGGGCTGCCGGTTGGACGAGCGCCCTGGCGCACCACGGGCGCATGACGCCGCAGCGCCACACGGGACGGCGCAGTTGAACGCAACGCTGCCGTGACGGGCATGGAACGGTGACGGCTTTCGATATGGGGAAGTTGGTGGACCAGCACGAGCAAACGAGGGCAGGGGAGATGGCCGCGAACTACCCGATCCCGGGTGTCGCATACCATTCACAGGAGTTCGCCCGGCGTCAGCTTGCCTTAGGCAACTGGCTTGACCTCACGATCGGCGAAAGCCTGCACTGCACGGCTGCGGCGTTGCCCGGCAAAATTGCCCTGGCCGGCCCGGACGGCGCGACGACGTTCGCCGAGTTGGATCGCATGACGGAGTCGGTCGCGGCGAGCCTGCTCGCGGCCGGGCTGGCGCCGGGGGACCGGGTGCTGTTCCAGCTTGGAACGACGACCGGCTTCTTCACCGCGTTCTACGGCTGCATGAAGGCGGGGCTCGTGCCGGTCTGCAGTTTGCCGCAGTACCGGATGGCAGAGATGCAGCATTTCGCGGCTGTCACGTCGGCGAAGGCCATCTTCGCGCAAGCCGAGGCGGGCGCCAAGTTCGACCAGGTCGGGTTCGCGATCGAGTTGGCCGCCGCCTGCCCGGGCTTGCAGCACGTGATCGCGGTGGGCGGGGAGCATGAGGGCGCCGCACCGCTTGCGGCCATGGCGGCTGGGTTCGACGCCGCCGAGGCTCGTGCCCGGACCGCACACGTGGCGCCCGGCATCCTCGACGTGGCGACATTCCAATTGTCGGGCGGGTCGACCAGCCTGCCCAAGATCATCCCCCGGATGCATGGCGAGTACCTCGGCGCAACGATCCAGCTTTCACAGCGCTATGGACTCACGGGCGACGACGTCACGCTGTGGGGCTTGCCGCTGGTGCACAATGCGGGGACGCTGTTCGCGGTGCTGCCGGTCGGACTGGAAGGGCGCACGCTGGTGCTGCAGCCGCGGCTGGATATGCCGGAGATGCTGCGGCTGGTGGCGGAGCATCGGGTGACGTTCAGCGGCAGCATCGGCCCAGTCGCGGCCAAGCTGCTGGAGGTTAAGGACCTGCACAACTACGATATTAGCTCGCTTAAGCAGTTCTTCGCGCTGACGGGGGCCAAGGCGGTCGAGGCCCATGTGGGCGTGCCGGTCGGGCAGATGTTCGGCATGACGGAAGGCATGGTGCTCGCGGCGGCGCCAGCCACGCCCGCGGCGCTGCGCCACGGCACCGTGGGGTATCCGGTGTCGCCGGGCGATGAGGTCCGGCTGCTTCATCCCGGCCAGGAAACGGAGGTGCCATTCGGTTCGGTCGGCGAGCTTTGCTTCCGCGGCCCCAACACGATCACCGCGTATTTCAACGACGCGGCGACCACCGCGGCCTCATTCACGACAGACGGCTTCTTCCGCTCGGGCGACCTGATGCGGGCGCAGCGCATCGAGGGCATCGTCTGCTACTCGTTCGAAGGGCGGCTGAAGGACAACATCAACCGCGGCGGCGAAAAGATCGGCGCCGAGGAGGTCGAGGCGCTGGTCGTGCAGCATCCCGACATCATGGACTGCCGCGTGGTCGCGATGCCAGACAAGATGTTCGGCGAGAAGGCTTGCGCGTTCCTGATCATGCGCGAAGGGCGGGATGCTCCGGACGTGAAACGGCTGGGCGAGTTCCTGCTGACGAAAGGCATCGCTAAGTTCAAGCTGCCGGAGCGGGTCGAGGCGATTGATGGGTTCCCGCTGACCCGGGTCGGCAAGGTGGATAAGGCGCGGATGCGCGCGCTGATCAAGGAGATGGTCGCGGCGGAGCCATGACCAACGACGTCTGCAATCCTCCGCCAACGGGACTGCGCGCTATGTCAGTTCATGCCGGCCCTCCCGCGGGCCCGGACGGCCCGGCGCCGCCCGGCTGGGCCGTGGTGGAAACTCCAAACCTGCCGATCCTGCCGCAACCTGGCGTGTCGATCTGCCTCAGTTCGGCTTCAAGCTCGTGCCGAGCAGGCGGCCCAGGGAGGCGACGGCGAAGAAGCCGACCTCGATCCCGTCCTTAGGACGGCCGGCAGGCGCGAGCGGATAGTAATTGTCGGGGTTGACGAAGTACTGTACGAGGAGCCGGAAGAAGATTGCCTGCGCTAATCCGACCTTGTGACAGTATATCGTGCCGCTCCGAGGTACGAGCCAGATCGAGGGTGATGGCGGACTGGGCGGGCTCAAACGTCCAGGCTTCGAACCGGACGTGGGTCGCATCCGGCAGCGAGCGTGTTGAAGGTAGGCTCACCCATTCTATATGAAACTAACCTAGAATCGATCATCGAGAGTTGCCAAGACTTAATAGTTGTATTAGGCGTGGTGACGTTCAGCTTATCGGTAAGCTAAATCCCACGCATTCACGACGCCTGAAAGTTCATGCGTTGATTTGTTTAAGTGAGTAGCAATAGTATAGATATCCTCTGCACGCATCACGTTGATTGCCGGTGCAAATAAGGCATTGGCTTCGAGAGGGCGCCGCCTTAGCGAGGCAGAGTTGCGAGTCTGGCTGGGTGTCCGGAACGCCGAACTCGATGGGATGGTGGCCTTGCTTCAAAGTACTATTTATGGCACGAGGTAAGGTGAAATATTTTAGAGAGTATAGTCTATATGGCGAAGATGGTATGAGGGCCGAGAAGGGCGGCGTCAGACGTAGATTTTTGCTGACGTCCACAGCATCCGCCGCGTTGGCTGTGCCGCTTCTATCGAGCGCCGCAACGTTAGCGGCCGCGTCGCCCCCCGAGGCGCCTGACGGTGTAGCAGTAGAGCTGATGGTCAATGGCCACATGCACCGGCTGAGGCTTGACGCGCGCACGACCCTTCTTGACGCGTTGCGAGAGCGGCTGGCGCTGACCGGTTCCAAGAAGGGCTGCGATCATGGCCAGTGTGGGGCCTGCACGGTGCATGTCGGGGGGCGGCAGGTGCTGTCCTGCCTCACCTTGGCTGCCGCAGTGCGCGAACCGGTGACGACCATCGAGGGATTGGCCAAGCCGGATGGAGCGCTGCATCCCATGCAGGCCGCCTTCGTCGAGCAGGACGCCTTCCAGTGCGGCTACTGCACGCCGGGGCAGATCATGTCCGCAGTTGCCTGCGTCAAGGAGGGGCACGCAGGCAACACGGATGAGATTCGCGAATGGATGAGCGGCAACATCTGCCGCTGCGCCGCCTACCCGCACATCGTTGCCGCGATTGAGCAGGCGCGGCAAGCAACCCAAGAGGCCTGATTTTTATGCGGCCATTCACCTACGTTCGCGTCGCCGAACCTGCCGCAGCACTGAGCGCAGTGGCAAACGGCGCAAGCGCCACTCCCGCAATAGCAGGGATGCAGCCCGCACAGTATCTCGCCGGGGGCACGAACATCGTCGACTATATGAAGCTGGACGTGATGCGTCCCGCTGAACTTGTCGATATTAACGCATTGGAAGGCGTCTACGGCAGGATTGAGGCTGGACCTAAGGGCCTGCGGCTCGGAGCGCTCGCCCGAATGAGCCAGGCTGAGGCTCATCCTGCGGTTCGCCGCGACTATCCCTTGATCTCCCAGTCGCTGCAGCTCGCGGCAAGCCCTCAGTTGCGCAACATGGCAAGCCTGAGCGGTAACGTGCTGCAGCGCACCCGGTGCAGCTACTTCCGCGACACCAGCTACCCGGCCTGCAACAAGCGCAGCCCAGGATCGGGGTGCTCGGCCCTGGACGGCGTCAACCGCACGCATGCGCTTTTCGGGACAAGCGATCGCTGCATCGCCACCTACCCCGGCGACTTCGCCCAGGCGCTGGCGGCGCTTGACGCGACGGTCGAACTGCTCGGGCCGGCAGGAGCGCGCGTGATCCGCTTCGAGGACCTCCACCTGCCTTACGGCGAGTCGCCGCATGTCGAGACGACGCTCAGACCAGGCGAGCTGATAACCGGCTTCTTCGTTCCTGCGACGGCCTGGACGCGACGCTCGCTATACCTGAAAGTGCGCGACCGGCGGTCGTACGCCTACGCCCTCACCTCCGCCGCGGTAGCGCTCGAACTCAAGCCGGGCCGTGAGGTGGGTGAGGCGCGCATCGCGCTTGGCGGCGTCGCGAGCCGGCCGTGGCGGGCGCGCGCTGCGGAAGCGGCATTGCGGGGCAAGCGGCTGAACGAGGCGGTCGCGCGCAACGCCGCCGACATCGCGTTCACGGATGCCCGCCCGCATGGACAGAACGCGTTCAAGGTCGAGCTCGGCAAGCGCACCCTAGTCCGCGCGCTGCTCGCCACCGCCGCGATGGAGGTCTGACACGATGGCTGACACTTACGCCCGACTCGCACCTGGCGCCATCGGACGACCGCTCACGCGCGTCGAAGGCAGGGCGAAAGTCACCGGGTCCGCGCGCTATCCGTCGGACGAAGCGGCGGCGAATCCGGCCTACGCTTACCTCGTCACCAGCACGATTGCCCGGGGGCGGATCGCCCGGTTCCGTTTCGACGACGCGCGAGCCGTCCCCGGTGTTCTCGACGTCTTGTCGCACGAGAATGTCGGTGATCAGGCTAAGCCGCTGCCGCCCGTCGGCAATCGCGGCGGCTCCACCACGACGCTGGAGAGCGACAAGGTCTGGCATTTCGGTCAGATCATCGCCGTGGTCGTGGCAGAGACCTACGAGGCGGCTCGCGAGGCGGCTCATCGTGTCGAAGTCTATTATGAAGTGCAGCCTTCCTCGGCGACCTTCGGCAGTCTAGGCGCGGTTGAACAATCGATCGTAGAAGCGACCTCGAGCCAGGTGCGCCCGCAGTCAGACCCGAAGGTCGGTGACGCGCCCACCGCTTTCGCCTCGGCGCCGGTCAAAATCGATGCGAGCTACTCGACACCGGTTCAGCACCACAATCCGATTGAGCTGTTCACCACCATATGCGAGTGGAGGGACGGCAAGCTAACAATTCACGAGTCCAGCATGTTCGTGCATGGCCTGAGGGCCGATGTCGCGGCGCAGCTCGGCATAAACATCGAAGATGCGCGCGTCCTATCGCGCTTTGTCGGCGGGGCGTTCGGCGTGAGCGGCGTTACCACCGCCCGGACGGCGTGGATCGCGGTCGCCGCGCGTCGGCTTAATCGCCCGGTGAAGCTCGAGGTGACCCGCAAGCAGGGCTTCACCATCGCGACCTACCGGGCCGAGACGCGCCACCGGGTCCGCCTGGCCGCAGAGCGCGACGGCCGGCTTCAGGCCGTGCTGCACGAGGGCTGGGAGGCGACCTCCCGCCCCTCCAACTTCACCGTTTCGGGAACCGACACGGTAGCGCGACTGTACGCTGCCCCAAACGTCTGGACCAAGGTCAATGTCGTCCAGCTTGATCGCAACACGCCCGGTTACATGCGCGCGCCGCCCGAAGTGCCTTATCTCTTCGCGTTCGAGTCGGCGATGGATGAACTAGCCTATGCGCTCGACATCGATCCCGTAGAGTTGCGTCGATTGAACGACACGCAGCGCGATCCTATCAAGGGAGTACCTTACACGTCGCGTCACATGAACGAGTGTTTCGAGCAAGGCGCGCATGCGTTTGGTTGGCAGCGTCGCGTTGCGCAACCGGCATCGATGCGTGAAGGCGACTGGTTAATCGGCTATGGCTGTGCGACATCGACGCTTCACGCAAGCATCCAAGCCTCATCGGTCCGCATGACGCTGACGCCGCAGGGTCACGTCAAGGTCGAAACAGCGGCGCATGATTTTGGCAACGGCACCTACACTGTCATTGCGCAGGTTGCGTCGGACCGGCTCGGAGTTCCCATCGGCAACGTTGAGGTTCAGATTGGCGACACCGATCTACCGGCTTCGGGCCAAGCCTCTGGCTCCAAACATTGCTCGACGGTGTGCAATGTGGTCGCCAAGGGATGCGAACAACTCCGAGTCCGGGTAGCGAAAGCCGCGGTCGAAGCTTCGGACAGTGTGTTCGCCGGTCGCGATCCCGCGACGCTCAGCTTGCGCGATGGCGCATTGCGGGGCGGTGACGGGAACACGGAGCCGCTGGAGAGGGCGGTGTCTCGGACCGGGGGGCGGCTCGAAATCTATGCGGAGAACGTCCCCGCGGGTTCGCCGCCCGGCAGTCTCGCCGGCTTGTGGCAAGGGCGCAGCACCTCGGTTGGCGGGACACGAATACCAAATGAAATCCGCGCCTCGTTCGGCGCGCAGTTCGTCGAGGTGCGGGTCCATGCGCACACGCGCGAGATTCGTGTGCCTCGTGCACTTGGTGTCTATGCCGCTGGCACGATCATCAATCCGGTCACGGCCAAAAGCCAGTTCATAGGCGGGATGATTTGGGGCATCTCAGCGGCTCTGCACGAAGCGACCGAGATCGACTTGAAACACGCCAGTTACACCAACAACGATTTGGCCGAATATCTCGTGCCAGTGAACGCAGATATCGGTTCTGTTGAGGTTATTATGATTCCCGAGCTTGATCCGTCGGTCAATCAACTCGGCATCAAAGGTGTTGGAGAGCTCGGCATTATTGGCATGAATACAGCAGTTGCAAACGCGGTCTTCCATGCGACCGGGATGCGCATCCGCGATCTGCCGATTCGGATCGAGAATCTGCTCTAGCATTACAGTTGCGCCCGCTGCCTCATGTGAGCGCGTTTTGCGTTGGCCTGATGTGCGCGGCGCCAGGCTGACCAGGCGAGGATGAATGCTGGGCGGATACGACGCTGTGCAAGACGTGCG
>JAABUV010002026.1_pt1 | contig 28326 bp, 40 predicted proteins | sample 5559971 | NCBI WGS metagenome assembly JAABUV01 (sample SAMN10711881, study PRJNA513362) | rock metagenome | isolation source: Antarctica rocks | place: Antarctica: Victoria Land, Knobhead nord | collected 2015-12-19
CCGAGCTGCCGCCCTGGCCGCCGCCGCCGCTGCTGGGCGCCGGCGACTCCGCCTGGCTCTGGCTGCCGTCGTTGCGGAAGTAGGTCACGTTGGGGTTGCCGCTGCCGGTGGCGCTGCCAAAGTAGCCGGCGCCGGTCACGTTGGCGGCGTAGCTCCAGCCGCCGGCCGCGGCGGCCGCCTGCATCTCGGGGCGCACGATGCGGTCGGGCGAGAACTGCACGTGGCCGTCGCCGCCGGCGACCGAGGTGATCACGTCCTCCACGGTCTCGCCGGCGATGGACGTGACGCGGATGGGCATGGGGAAGTTGGTCTGCCAGGGCCCGTTGGTGTTGTAGTAGGGCCACTGGTTGTTGTTCGCGCGCTTCATGTTGACCCAGACGTCGTTGATCTTGACCTGCACCTGGGCGACCGGGATCCTGCGCGCGGCGGGGCATGCGCGCTCAGGCCACAGCGGCGCGCCTCTGGGTCAGGCTGCCTGCCCTGCACGCACACGTGCACAGGGCTGACATGACCCCAGAACAGGCACCTCAGCCCAGTAGGCTTGTCACGAGCTGAAGCTCCCTGACATGCATGCCACCTCGAGCGCGACAGTCTGCTCACAATGCAGACCTGAGCGCCCTGAGCGCCGCGCGGTGATGGGAGGTGCTGCTGAAAAACACCCCGCAGGCGGCGGCGCCGCACCGCGTGTTGGAGACGACGAGCGAGAACCAGTAGTAGGTGGACACCACGATGCTGTACTTGAGCTTGCTGTCGCCCACGTTGCACGGCACCGCGTGCCACTCTACCTTCCAGCGCCCGTCGCCGGCCAGGTTGAGGTCGATGTCGCCGAACGAGCACTCGGGGCACCTGCGGCGCGCGGCCGGGGCTCAGCGGCGCGGAGGAGCGGCGCGGCAGGGGGGGTGCTGCGGGCCACGCCGCATGTGCTGAAAGTAGCAGGGCGATATGTGCTGCGGGGTCTCTCCCTGCCAACATCGGCGCATTTCAATTGGCAGGAGGGGACGTGCTGCAGCTCGACAGCTCGGGCAGCCGCGCGCTGCTTAGACGCGTTCGGAGAGGACATGCATCGGGGCTGTGAAAGGAAAGATATGGGGCTGCGCGGCCACGGGCTGCGCCGCGCCTGTTGTTCACGATGGCCATCGTCCAGTTGGTGGTCGGCACGGGCGTCGTGCCGAGGCCCTGGCCGCGGCCGCGGTACATGATGCACGTGCCGCACGGCAGCGAGTCGTTGAACATGTTGTCGTTCAGCGCGACCGAGTGCCGCACGCCGTTGGTCCACGGCAGGTGCATCGAGTTGGCAAAGTTGCCCCCGAAGCTGCACGTCCCCGCGGCGTCCTGGTCGATCTGCTGGCCATAGTACGTGGCCTGCGCGCGGGCGCGGCACGCATCAGCGCCCCGGCCCGCGACAGAGCAGCACTTGCTCAGGTGCTGTGCAGGGTAGAGCACACTGGAGTAAAGATGCATGTATACGCGATGTAAAGCTGTCCTCGTCAACAATCATCTTTCCTTGGGAAAGGGCTGACGGAAAGCTAGGGTAGCACAGCTGACGGAGCCTTGATCCTGGCCTACCCACGCCTTCAATGCATGCCGCGCTTCAGCATGCAACGAGCATCCCCTCAAAGTCGCTGCACAGGTCATTACTACCCAGGTGCAGGCTGGCATTGCGCCACCTGCCAAGCCCAGACATGGTGCACACCAAGTAGCAACACAGAGAGTACAATAGCCACAAGCTCAGAGGGCCAGTCCGGAGCGCAGCAAGGCTGAGGCGGGGGCCACAAAAATAGTTTTTTACATGGCTGCCGCGCGGAGGCGCTGACCGCGCCGACCCAATCGCGGATAAGTCTGCATACTGCAGGCACGCTGGTGACACGGCACATGCCGATACCACTCTCAGCAGCGACACCACAGCAGGGCGTTCTGACTAGGTAACAAATTGCGGCCTGCCGCCGCCGGCCAAGGACTGGTGCACGGGGAGGGCGGGGCGCGCACGTCGCCCGTCTGCAGGTTCTTGTTGTTCAGCACGCCGTTCCAGTCATAGCCGCCGTGCACGCGTGCGGCGGCCAGCAGCGCGAGCAGCGCGGCGAGCGCGGAGTGCATTGGCGCAGCCCTGCAGATAGGTCAGAAGCGGGTGAGTGGGGGCACAGCAGGATGCGCGGCGGACGGGGCGTCTTGCCGTCCAAGACGCCCCCGGGTGACGAATTGCCACAGTGCCGGAGATTGGCTGATGCACCGTATTCCCTTCCCAGGCTCACTGGCGCACACACCAGCGGCCAACACCCTCACAGACCGGCCAGACAGCGTCAAACAGGACTGCAAAACGCCCGCACGAGCCGTTCCCGCCTGCACGCTCCATCAGCGAAGTAGGACGCAGCAGGCCGCACCTTGCAGTCCACTGAGCGCAGCTCGCGAGGAGTCCCGCTGGAGCCGATGCAATCAGAGAACGGCAAGGCGCGATGGCTCGGAGTGGCTGCGGCGCTCGAGAATGCCCGGACGTCATGTGGCCCCGCAGCTTGTTTTGAAAAGCCTGATCCCGCCCTGCAGGGTATCAAGTCTGTCTCAGGCGCACGTTCTGATGCATCAGTCTGACAAAGTGCCTCGTGCAAGCGAGAATCCCTGAGGCTCATGCAATTCAGTCAATGCCGCGCTGTGATCGCGCCCTGTGATCGATGCAGGGCCTGCCAGGTGTGCTGATACGCGTGCGCAGCCAGGCGCTGGCGCCCGCGCCTCCACAGCCACAGGGGCACTCGCTTGAGTAAAACTGCGGCACGCGACGCAGTCTGTAGTGAAGTGAACCTCTTGAGGCAGAGCTTGGTGACAACCAAGCGGGCGAGTGTGCTCAACTGGATGTGTAGAGTTCCCACTATTTGCCCTCAGAATAACGTGACGGGTGGTGCATACAAGTACGTGCTCAACCCGCGTGAGCGGGCACTGCTGTAGGCGTGAGTTGGTGGGCTGCACTACGTGATATTGGCGCACATACCCTTTGCGTTGGTGCACTGCTCTGAGTGCAAAGTAGCCTATTAAGTACTGGCAGTCTTAAGGCGTGGAGTTCAGGCAAGGATGCAGCGCTCGAGTTCACAAGGGAAGTAGTTGCGTGGCCGAAGGAGAAGCTGCTTTGCTCCTGGCACAACCTTGTGCTGCGGAGGCTAGCAATACCAGGCAACAATATGCACTTTGCGTGGTGGCAGTTGCACAGTAGTAATAGAAAAAATCTAGGGGCACACTTCACAGCTTGCGGCGCACATTCGCTACAATGCAGTTCGTGACAAGCGCGCCACCGTTAGTTGTTTGTGCACCACCTTGTTTGCCGTGTGACAAGCGCGCCACAGTTGGTTTTTTTGTGCACCACCTTGTTGGCCGTCTGCGGCATTGAGAACCTGAGGAGCGCATGGGCAGGCGTCTGCCTGTGGCCAAGGTTTTTGGCGGTAGCGACCAAGTGGGAATTGCAATCGAAAGAATGGACATCATTGATTAATCAGACGGGGCGAAAACCAGGGAGACAAACGACCAGTGGCGTACACACGGCCAAAACACACGGCCAAAGTTGGAGGATGGTAACGCGGCCCCGACCCCAGCCAACCCTAGTTTGGCTGCTTGCAATGTGCTTGCTTTGCAGACGATCCCAGCGTCGCTGGTGGTGCCTCTCTAACGTCTTCACAGGTCTTGAAGAAGGCCACCGCAACTGGTGTGCACATATATGGACGCGGCTGGGCCCCATCAAACTGCTGCGCTGCAGAAGGCAGCACTGGTACGGCATGCCCTGCATGAGGGCATGCATCATGCGCTGACGCGCGCTGCTCAAGCGCACGGCTGCCACCGAGCATGCTCCTTGCTTGAAGCGTATGCACCTCAACTTCTGTGCTGCGGCTGCTTTGCAGGGGAGTGCGCTGCCGCCTACCTGTGCCAGCCGCGCCGCCAATCTTCTGCTGCCTGCAGAGGTGCGCTGCAAGTCTAGTGGCTCGCGAGCACGTGCTTGTTGCTTTCACTCTGTTTGCCTGAACTGTCCATACGCTATCCGTCACAGGTGATCTGCACTCCACCAGTGCAGCGCGTCTACTGCTCTCACCTGTACGCCACACAGCGCGTCGGCGCTGGGCGTGCAGGACCCACACCCCCCTGCGCAGCCGGGCGTGGCGGGCCCTGGCGCGCTGGCAGTCGTGCGGGAGGCGCGGGAGGCGCGTGCGCACCAAGCGCTGCAGGCGCGGCTGCGCGACCTGGAGCAGCTGCTGCCCGGCCTGCCCGACGTGCGCGCCCCTCCTGCCTGTGCCTAAAGGGCCCCCCCGCTCAGCCGGCGGGCGCTCCTCGGCTGAGCTGGCTCCGCCAACACAGCGCCCCACTGTTGTGCGCAGCGAGCGCGTCGCGCCGTGTGTGCTCGTGCCTGTGTGGCTTGCCAGCTATGCGCGCCTGGCTCAGAGGCTCCACTTCTCGTGTGAGTGGGTGCCAGCGCACCCTCACGTGAACGGTGTGTCACGCCGCGCATCCTACCCACCTATGACCAGAACGGGGTCACTGCCTCTCGGTTCCCAGGCGGCGCGCTTCGCGGCGCTGCTGGAGCTGCGCACGCTGCGCGCGGCGGGCGCGCAGCGGCGCCTGCGCGCGGCCGTGCGCGCGGAGGCCGCGCGCGCCGCGGCGGCCGCGCCGGCCGCGCTGGCGGACTGGGGCGCCTGGCGGCGCGCGGCGCCCGGCGCGCCCGACCTGGCGCCGCCGCGGCCGCCGCCGCCGCCGCCGCGCGCCGGCCAGCTCGCGCCGGCTGAGCTGGCCGCGCTGCAGACGGAGATGAGCCGGTGCGGTCAAGGCGCAGGCTCTGCGCTCTCACAAGCCAGCGATGAGCGAGCTCGGGGACCAGGTGCACCGCGTCTCAGCGTGCTGGCATGCCCCAGGCTCACCGGCGGCGTGCGGCCGCCGCCCGCAGGTCGCGCGCGGTGGAGGCGCGGCAGAGGGCGGTGGCGGCGGCGCGCGCGGAGACGGAGCGGCGCGCCGCGGCCGCGGCGGCGGCTGCCGCGGAAACCGCGCGGCGGCGCGCGGCCCTGGCGGAGCTGGAGAGGCGCAGCCGCGACGCCAAGCTTGTGCGCCTTTGCCTGTACACCACTTATGGGCGCCCAGTGTCACTGTAGTTTCAGATTTGGTGGCATGGCAGCACCGTGGGGACATATTACGCTGGTGCGGGCCCAGATGGGCATGCTGTATGAAAGGTGTCCCTGAGGGAAGTTCGATCGCCTATCTACTCTGTCAATCTGTGAGGTAGATGGTCTGTGTCCCACATGCAGCAATACAGTGCCGTGCACTTTGTGGCACTGCAATTCATGCGTGCTTTCAACAACATAGACCGTACGACATGCTGCATGCATGGTGCAAAGGACATGACCTGCGGCGGCCGAGCGTGCCCCGTCACTCCAGACAACACCTGCACATGCCCAAGCATCCAGGCAGCTGCGCGAGGTAGGCCAAGAGCGCCCCGCTCGGGCGCTGAGGGGCGCGGCCCGGGCGCGCAGCGCGCGTTGCAGGAGCGGCGCGCCTTCTGCGCGGACGTGGCCGCGCACCTGCGCGAGGCCTGGCGCCCGGCCTCGCAGGCGGCCGCCAAGCGGCGCATGCAGCGTTGCAATGCCGTGCGCGCCTGGCACGGTGCGGCCCCACAACCCACCCGCCATTCATCCTGTGATGTGTGATCCAGGACCAACGCGCTGCCTGGGGCCTCTTCAGGCACCACAATGATGTATGAGTGGGCGTCAGCAAAAGCAGTCGGTAGTTTGCGGTGCTGTTCGCCGGCTGTTAAATGCGAGCGTGGGTGGGTGCGCTGGCATTTGCTGCCATACAGCGGCGGGACAGGTAAGGCACCTGGTCTGAAAAGCTCGCCGGAAGACTGTTGTGAGCAAAGTTTCGGGCGCGTCTAAGGAGCTCGGGGGCGTGTGGGTGCAGGCCGCGAGTCGCGCCGCGCGGGCCGCGAGTCCGCCGCGCGCGTGGCGGCGCTGCGGCAGAACGACTACACCGAGTACCTGCGCCTGGCGCAGCACACCAAGGACGCGCGCCTGCGCACCCTGCTTGCCAAGACCGATGCCATCATCGAGGAGCTGGGGCTCAAGGCGCGTCATGGGGTACCCTACCTTGCACCATAGGCAAATCTGCTCCACAGGGGATGGCTGAGAAAGCTGACTGAAAGTTGAGCGGCCTGGAGTGGAGGTCGATCGGCTGCTCGCACGCCTGCTTGATGCCCGTGCGGCCTGGAGTGGAGGTCGATCGGCTGCTCGCATGCCTGCTTCATGCCCGTGCGGAGCGCTGCCACGCGCGCCGCTGACAGGCCGCAAGGGAGGCTGGGGAGCGCGGGCATAGCCGGCCAGGCGAGCCGGGGGCGGGCCCGCACAGCCTGCACAGGAGCAGCAGCTGATCGAGCCCAATCCCATGAGCACCTGGAAGGGCATGAGGACAGTAAATAACAGAAATCGAATTTGATAAGCAAAACATTGATACATCATAATTGCTGTTGCCGGGCGGCAGGTGGGCAGCCAGCGCGCGCCGCCGCCCAACGGAGCGGCGGCCGAGCGCGCAGCCGCCGCGATCTGGGCAGACGGCGGTGGCAGCGCAGCGCCCGCTGCGGATGGCACGGTTGACGGCGCAGCAGGCAGCGCGGCGGCTGGCGCCGCGCGCTCGGACAGCGCAGAGGTCCGCGCTGACGGGGACGGCAGCGGCGGCGAAGGCGACGGCGAGCCGGGAGGCGGCGGCAGCGGCGAGGGCGCGGAGGCTGCAGCGCGCCCGGACGCTGCCGGCGCAGAGGCCGGCGGCGGCGGCGGCGGCGGCGACGACGAGCGCGGGCTTGACGCGGAGGCGCGCGCGATGCTGCGCACGCAGCGCGCATACTACGACAGCGTGCACGTGGTGAAGGAGCCGGTGGCGCAGCCGGCAATGCTGGCGGGCGGCACGCTGCGCGGGTACCAACTGGGCGGGCTGCGCTTCCTGCTGTCGCTGGTCAACAACGGCGTCAACGGCATCCTGGCCGACGAGATGGCGCGCGCCCGGCCGGCGCGGCGCGCGGCCCGCCTGGCAGCAGCCCTGCCTGCGGCGGCAGCGGTTGCAGCTTCAAAGCATCGCATATCCAGCGCTGACGCTGGCGGGCACCCTTAGGCTTGTTTCAAGCGCGCGCAAACCAGGGCCTGCATGCCTCTCAGGCTCTGCAGCACTCTGTATCAAGGGGCCTGCGCGACCTGTCACCCGCAGTCAGGCTGTCAGCATGCTGATGTGCACCAAATCTGCCGAGGTATCAGGTAGACAGCGTGGCCGCTCACACGCTCCGTCGGCGGCGCGCGCACGCGCAGGGCCTGGGCAAGACGATCCAGACCATCTCGCTGCTGGCCACGCTGGCCGAGCGCAAGGGCGTGCCTGGGCCGCACATGATCCTGGCGCCCAAGGCAGTGCAGAGCAACTGGGCGGCCGAGTTTGCCAAGTGGGCGCCCGGGCTCAAGGCGGTGCTGTACGACGGCACGCCCGACGAGCGGCGCGCGCTGCGCGCGGAGCACGTCGAGCCCGGCGGCTTCAACACGCTCATCACGCACTACGACCTCGCCCTGCGCGACCGCGCCGCGCTGCGCAAGGCGCGCCGCCCCGCGGCGCCCGCCCGCGCCCGGCGCGCTCCGCGGCGCCCGACCGCGAGCGCGCGTCCTGTGGTCGCGCGCGCTACGGCGCTGGCAGATAGCAATACTGGCAGGCAGACCAGGTCGCTTGCACACCGTACAAAGCCATGCAAACACGCAGGCACAGGGTATTGGAGAGCTACGTGACCCTGTTGGAAACCTGCAAGACCCTATGTGAGACCTACAAGTTTGTGCCCGCGGCGCCAGGTGCAGTGGGAGGTGCTGGTCGTGGACGAGGGGCACCGGCTCAAGAACGCGGCCAGCCGCCTTGCAGAGGCGCTGCGCGGCTACGCGGTCCGCCACCGCGTGCTGCTCACCGGCACGCCGATCCAGAACAGCCTGGCCGAGCTCTGGGCGCTGCTCAACTTTGTGCTGCCGGCCGTGTTCGACTGCGCCGACAGCTTCGATGAGTGGTTCGCCGCGCCCTTCCGCGTGCGCGCCCGCCGCTGTCGCACTGCGAGGCTCTGCGTGCGGCCGTTACTGCATGCGGTCGTTGCTGCATCAGCCTGTATGGAGCAGGGCTCACTCCGCCACCCGTGCTGGCCAGTAAGGGGCTTGGTGCAGGTGCCAGCGGCGATGCCGCCCGGCTGCCCTGCAGGGTCGGGGCACGTTGGTGCAGGTGCCAGTGGCGAGATCCTCCGGCTGCCCTGCAGGGTCAGGGCACGGACGTGGACGACGCGGACGCGCAGCTGAACGAGGAGGAGCAGCTGCTGGTCATTGGGCGCCTGCACCAGGTCCGCCCCAAGCCCGCCCGCCCAGCTGCGCACGGTGCTCTGCATGCACGTGCTTGGTACGGGACAGGTTGTGGGAGCAGGTAGCATCGGGCTATGGCGCTCTGCGTCCTTGTGCCCCACCCTGTATAGGGTCTGGCATGAGCCGCGCTGGGGAATGGCCAGCTGCTGCTCGGTCACCGGGTGCGAGCTGTGGTCTGCATGCAGCTAAAGGGCGCTGCCGGCAGCTTGTGCACGCTACCTGTGGTCACGCATCCTGCGGGTGCGGCAGCGCTTGCGCTCCGCATGCCGATGGCCACGCTCTGTGGCAAGTGGCCGCCGAGCCAGGCGCGACAGGCGCGCCTGCACCGCGCCTGTCATGCGACGGGCGCACACGCCGGTCGCCCCTGAGGCGCGCAGCCGCACCCGCGCGTGCCAGGTGCTGCGGCCGTTCATGCTGCGGCGCACCAAGGCGGAGGTCGAGACGGAGCTGCCGGGCAAGTCTGAGCACGTGGTGCGCTGCGGCCTGTCAGCTTGGCAGCGCCTCTGGTACCGCCAGATCACGGAGGAGGGCCGCGTCGGCGTGGGCGGCCGCGGCGGGCGCAGCCTGCAGAACGCCGCCATGCACCTGCGTAAGGCGCGGCTCGGCTTGGCCCGGGGAGCGGGCGTGCCGAATGACAGGCCTGGCGGGGTGGGGCGCGGCAGTTTGCGGTCTGGTAAGAGTGGGGAGAGCATTTTCCCTCCTCCTCGCCTGGCCATGCCAAAGGTGCAGACCGGCTCGCGCCGGCGCGGGCGCTCGCAAGCGAGCCTGGCCTGGGGCCCGGGCTCGCTGCTTGACGGCGCCCAGGTTCTAATCCATGCCCCTTGATTGATTTGCTGGGGAGCATTCGGCATAAGAAGGCCCCACAAAGCGGTCACACCAGGGCCACACAATCCAAATGGCACAACAGCGGAGCGCAGCGGGCGGCAGAGGCGCAATATGCGCAATGCGCGTGGGTCTTGACGTGGCACAGCTGTGTGTGAGCAAGCTTGCGCGCATGCGCCGGGCAGGTGTGCGCGCACCCGTACCTCTTCCTAGACCGCCTGCAGCCGCCGTACGCGCCGGCCGACCCAGCGGAGCTCGTGCGCGCGAGCGGCAAGCTGGCGCTGCTGGACGCCGCGCTGCCCAAGCTGCGCGCCGCCGGCCACCGCGTGCTGCTCTTCAGCCAGGCGCGCCCCGCCGCGGGCGCGCAGCTGCGAGCTTGGGGGCGGGTGAGGGTACATGGGCGCGGCGCGCCCGGCCGCCCCGCTCCGGCGCCCGCACCCAGCGCTCCTGAGGCGCCCAAGCGTCCTACAGGCGCACGTCGCCGGAACAGGCTGCGTGCCCAATTGTAAAGCTGGTCGTCTGTGTCCGAGCTCAGGCTAATCCACGTGCCTATTTGGGTAAGCAAGGCCGCATACGGAGGCCCTCACGCATGCGAAGGCACACAGGGAGCCTTTGTCAAGTCAGGCAGTAAACGCTTGCCGGGCGCGCGCGCAGATGACGCGCGCGCTGGACATCCTGGAGGACTTCCTGGACCTGCGCGGCCTGCCCTGCGTGCGCCTGGACGGCGCAACCAAGACGGCCGACCGCGCGCGCCTGCTGTCCGAGTTCAACGCGCCCGGCAGCGCGGCGTTCTGCTTCCTGCTGTCCACGCGCGCGGGCGGCCTGGGGCTCAACCTGCAGAGCGCCGACACGGTCATCATGTTCGACTCCGACTGGAACCCCTCCATGGACCTGCAGGCGCGCAGGGTAGGGTGTCGTGCAAAGCGCCGACACGGTCATCATGGTTGACAGTGAGTAAAACCTTTCAATGGACCTGCAGGTGCACCTGAGATCAGGCACAAGTATGAAAGCTGAGCGCTGTGTGAGCTTTATTGATGATGTGGCATCTGTGGCGTCTGAGCAGGAGCCGCCGGCATGACGGCCGGGCGCCCTGTGTGCGCGCAGGCGGAGGACCGCGCGCACCGCCATGGGTAAGGGTATAGTGTATGTATATCTACCACAAACGCCTTATGTGCCGCGCCAGGCGGAGGACCGCGCGCACCGCATCGGGCAGACGCGCGAGGTGCTCGTGCTCGTGCTCGTGTCGGCGGGCACGATCGAGGAGGACATCCTGGATCGCGCGCGCCAGAAGCGCGACCTGGACGCCAAGGTCATCCAGGCCGGCATGTTCAACGACCGCAGGCGCGCCCAGAAATGGGCCGTTTTTGTGTGGACGATATTTCCTTATCCTTTCTTTTTTTTTGGGCAGCAGATGAATGCGCACTCCTCTGCCGCTTGGGTGCCGCCTGCGTTGCGTCCGGCAAGCAGAGGGCGGGGCTGCGAGGCGGGCGCGCCGTGGCCCGCACGGGCCGCCGGCCACGCTGGCATCGTCCGATGTGTCGCAAAGGGCCTGCCTGCATGCGGGATCAAGGGCGCATGCTGTGCGGGCGCGCAAGCACGCGCACCGGCAGCCAGGAGCTGCTGGGACTTATTGTAGTGAAAGCACACCCCCTGTCACGCAAGGCCGCTGCTGACGTTGACGGGCTGCATGCAGCACGCACGCTGGCACCCATGAGCTTCGGGGAGGTTGGGGTGCAGTCCAGCGCGCAGCCTTTTCCAGGCCGGGCTGGTGCTGACGCGCGCTGCCCGGGCCGCGCGTAGCACGCACGGCGAGCGGCAGCAGGTGCTGCAGGCGCTGCTGGCGCGCGGGGCGGCGCAGCTCGGCCGCGGTGTGCACTCGCGCGCGGAGCTCAACCAGCTGCTCGCGCGCACGCCGGCCGAGCTCGCGCTATTTCAGCGGGCGTGCCCCTACCCTATCAAGCCCTGCCTCCTCGTGCTGAGTTTTCTTGTCGGCGCATGCGCTTGATCACGGGCATGCGCTCGACAGTGCTTCAGTGCACACGCACAATGTCTCCCGGCACCAACAGCGTAACCCGTTGCAGTGCGCTGCGCCAGGCTTTGCCTTCGCGCTGCGCTGTTGGCGCAGAGCCCGTGCGGAGCCGCGCAGAGAGCGGCGTGCGTCGTGACTTTGCTTGTGGACAGCGCACTGCCGCTCACTGCCTGCTCCCGTTGGCCCACCTGCCTGGTGATGTTACAATACCCTGCGGCTGTAAGACCCTTGCCAGGACCCTGCGCCTGCGCCATGTGCCGCAGATGGACGCCGAGCGGCTGGAGCGGGACGGCCCCGAGCGCGGCCTGCTGGAGGAGGGCGAACTTCCGGCATTTGTGCTGGAGGCCGCGACGCCGGGCGGCGGGCCCAGCGCGGGCTCCGCTGGGGACGCCAGTGAGGAGGAGGAAGAGGAAGCGGAGGGGCCGCGCGGCCGGCGCCGCCGCTCACGCACCGCCGCCAGCTACTCCGAGGCAAGGGCCCCGTCCTCCTCGAGGCGCATCCTCAGGCGCACAGAGTGACCTCGGGAACAGCATAGACCCTGTAGAGGTTGGGCATGCCCGCGGCGTCCTTGGTTCCCGCTCCTATATGTTGCTCCGTCCTGCTGCAGGTCGCCGCCGACCTGGCGCTGGCTGATGCGCTGGGCGAGGCGAGCAGCGACGGCGGCGAGAGCAGCGACGGCGACGGCGCGGGCGACGCGCGGCCGCCCAAGCGCAGGGCCGCCCCCGCGGCCGGCGGCCGCGGCCGGGGCCGCAGCGCCGCGCCCGGCAGCGGCGGCCGCGGCGGCCGCGGCGAGAGCCGCGGCCGCGGCCGCGGCCGCAGGCGAGCAGGCGCGCGGGGGTCCAGCTGCGCGGCGGAGGCGCCAGATCCTGAAGCCCCGGGCGCTCTGCCGTCGGGACGCAAGCGCGCCGCGTCGCGGTCGCCGTCGTCCGGCAGCGGCTCTGACAGCGCCAGCGGCGGCGACGGCGCCGTGGCGGCGGCGGCTTCCGGCAAGTGCGGGCGGCATGACCGTACCATTGCGCCGCCGCCGAGCGGCAGCGTGTCCAGCGCGGGCGCTGCAACGCCTGAGGCCGGCGCTGGCAGCCGCGCGGGCCGCGAAGCCAGACCTGCGGACGGGGCGGCCAAAGCGGAGTCCTGCAGCAGCCCTGGCGCTGCTGGCCGCGCCGCGGGCGCCGCCCCCGGCCGCGCAGCTGCCATCGGCACGCCCGGCGCGGAGCGCGGCACGGGGCCGGACCCCCTGCTGCCGCTGGCGGGGCCCGCGTGCGCCGGCGGGCGCCGCACGCGCTCCTCACCGCAGGGCGCGCCGCGGCTCGCGCAGGCCGGCCGCGGCCTGGGCGCGAGCAGCGCGGGCGCCGGGAGGGCGCCCGGCCGGCACGGGCGGGGCCTACCGCCGAGCGGGTCCAAGCGCGGCGGTGGGCGCGGGCGCCGGGGGCGCTAGGTGTGTATAAGCGCGCGCAGGGGCATTCTCACAGGGGGGCCTCTGAGGGCAGAGGCGCTGGGCCGTGCGCCCGGCGCCTGCAGCATGAAGAGTCTGTGCGTGGCCCAGCTTGGCAGAGGGCTCTGCAGGTGTGGGGCCCACGCAGCAGCGGCTCCGGGCGCAGCGCTGGCTCGGTCCGCCCACAGGTGCTCGGCAGCGTGGCAGAATTGCCCGTATGATGTCAAGCCCGCCCATGTGCCATGATGGGGCTCGCTGTGCCTGGGCAGGTCTGGTTATTGCTTTGCTTCGTGGCCGGGGCGCAGCCTTGAGCGGCTAGGGACGTGTCGTATGCACGGAGCTGTATGCATGGAGCAATTGATGTGTGTGATGAGCCCTGTCAGCTTTTGTAAGTAGAGCTGCTGAGTTATGGTCAGGGCTGGGGCCGGGATAGGCCCAGTGTTCTTTATTTTTTGGCTGGTGAAGTGTCAGGATGTCTTGTCAGCGCATGGTCAGAGAATCATGGGGATGCAACTGTCTGTGTGTTGTTTTAGTGTCCAGAGCTCAGTGATATCGTCAATGTGAAGTTCTGTAGCAGTGTTGTTGCTACTGTCGAGCAGGGAGTTTGGTAACTTGCACTGCTTCATGGGCACACCGCTGCAGTTCTTGCGCTGGCCGGGTCGCATGGAAAGAGTAGGATAGACTCAAGACCTGGAGGCCTGAGCGCTGCTGGTAACATTAGTGCACCACTTTGCACAGTTGCTCTGCGTACACGTGCACGCCTTGCCACGCGGATGCTCCACGGCGTCCTACAGAGTACTGAGACCCTCTGACTGTCGGGTGCCCGCACATGACATGTAGGCGGCACCTTGCATGCCGCGGCAGCTCATCGCCGGCCCCGCACGCCCCGTGCGCCCCGCCCCACCCCTCCGAGTCCTAGACAAAGCGCACAGGCTCTGCCGTGGCGCAGGCAGTGCACCAGCGCCTGGAGCGACCTCGCCAGTGACACAGGTGGGCCACACCAGACAAAAGCTCGATGTATCCCACCCGGCTTCAACGTACCGGAGCCGCTCTAAACTGCGGCGGGAGCTTCCCCGCTGGACCCCGGGCCCACACGCAGGCCCCGTGCGGTTACCACGCAACCGGCGGCTGCGCTTTCCGGGGCGCTGGCGGCGGCGGCGGCCGCCGCGCGCCGCCCTTTGCGCCGCCCTTGCGCGCGCCGCCCGGCGGGCCGGGCTGCAGGCCGCCCGGCTGCGGCGCGGCCGGCGCGCCGCCCAGCGCCTCGCTCGCCTGCCGCGCCAGCGCCTCTGGCTGCAGCGCCGCCGCTCCATCGTCGGGCGCCGCTCCCAGGTCGATTGCTGCCACTGCGCCGAGGCCGGCGGCCGGCGCCTCCGCCTCTGCCGGCGGCGCCCCCGCCCACTGCTCCGGCGGCGCGAGGCCCTTGTCGCCGGGCGACCGCAGCGCCGGCGTGTAGCCAAAGCTCTTGCCCACCACGTTGGGCAGCGACCTCAGGTACCGCGACTTCTTCATCTACGCGGCGTGCGCACGCTCACGGGGTCGCGCGCAGTCGCGCAGCGCGTGCGACGCACGCCCGCCGCGCGAGCGACCGCAGGCCCGGCGCCCCCGCACGCTTGGAAGTGTGAGCAAAAGTGTAGCAGGCCCCACTGCGGGTGCGCTGCCCGAGCGCAATATCAGGCTGACGAGCCCGTGCAGCACTAGTGCGTGCAGGGCGCCCGTGCAGCGGCAGGGCATGCAGCGAGCGGGCGGCCGCAGACCTGGAGGAGCATCTGCTTCATAAACCGCTTGCTCTTCATCTGTTCCACACCCTGCGCAGCGCACCGTGGAGGTGAGGCTCGCAAAACGGGGCCGCTGTCCCGCACAGGGCTCTGGCAGGCGCAGCACGGCACGGCCATGCACCCCCACACACACACACGCCCTTGTCTGCTGCGCTCAGGCGCGCTGCTGCTGCATACAGGCCGCCCCCCGCGGCTCTGGGCTCTGGCAAGCGCAGCGCGCCACGCGGCACAGGCCACCCCACCTCCAGCTTCGTCCAGAGCTCCGCAGTGGTCGCAGGCTTGTCCATCGCCTCCAGCGTCCTGAATATGACAGACTTGGCGCCCTCACGCTCCTCGCCTGCGGCTCGCAACTGGCTTGCATGGAGCGGCTGCTGCGGTGCGGCGTCAACAGGCACAGCGAGCTGCAAACGCCCTCCTCAACCGCAGCGGGCACTGACAGGTGCTTGCCCGTCTCTTGCATGCGGCAGGCTACGGACGTGCATAGCCGTGATGCTCTGCCGTCTACCAGAGCGGCGCATTGGACGACAGTCTCACATGCGAAACAGACAAACACGTCATACAGCAGGCCGCCGCGCGGGCCGGAGCAAGCGGCCGCGCCTGTCGAGGCCGGGTGCGGGCGCTTTGTGCAGGCGCAGGCGGACGTGGACACCAGGCGCCACGCCTGGCCGCACAGGCCGTACAGGTAGTGTGCCAGCAGCGGCTGCACTGCCGCGTCCGCGCCGCCGGCCCGCGCCAGCGCGTTCATGCCGCCGCCCTCGGCACACGGCTGCGGGGCGCGCAGCACAGAGCGCACGCAGTGTGGTGTCTCGGGTAAAGCCTGATATGAGTAAGTTGAGAAGAGCCTACTTTGGTAGGAGCGAGCTCGGCCGAAAGCAAAAAGACCTGGGGAGCCAGCCCTGTTTTTTTGCGCACCGCTCAGCTCGCAGAGCAAGTCTTGGCCAGCGGGGGAGGGCCGGGGGAGTGTCATCAGGCCTCGGCAGCAGTGTCAGGTTCCCAGAGCCGGCGGCACTGGCCGCGTTAGGCAGATGCAGCTGGGCAGCGCGCATGGGCGGCAGGCCCCGTGCCCCCTGTCGCTGTCGGGCGTGCAGCAGCGGGCGCAGCGGCTGCGTCCCAGGCCAGCACTGCCGCTGCGGCTGGCAGGCGAACGGCAGGGCAGGCCCGGGCGAGGGCTGCCTCAGCAGACGCGAGCAGAGACCGGGTTCGGATTGACGCGGCAGGCGGGGCGGGAATGGCTGCAGGGCCTGCTGTCCCGCTTCGGGCCTATGAACGACAAGGCCTCCAACGCGTACGTCCTGGACTTCGAAAAGCCTCTGGTGGAGCTGGACAACCGGATAAAAGAGGTGGGCTGCCCCGACCGCCGGCCAGGCAGGCAGCGTCGCGCGGTTGCAGCACCATGCGCCCGGCGCCGGCGCGGCGCGGGGCCGACGCGGGCCGGCATTGCGCCGCGCATGATGGCCGGCCGGGCCTGCATTGCCGCCGACGCGCCGCTGCGCACGGCGCGCAGGTGCGAAAGGTGGCGGAGGACAACGGCGTGGACGTGTCCGGGCAGATTAGGGAGCTGGAGCAGCGCGCACTGCAGGCGCGGCGCCAGCCCCCGCCCCCGCCCCGCTGAGTCGCTGCGCTCGGGGGCCGGCCGGGGCGCGCTCGCAGCCGCCGGGGCTGCGCTGCGGGCTGTGCGCACGCGTCGCAGTGCTCTGGAGGCAACTTGCGCTCAGGCTAGCCACGCCGCCTGACCGCGCCGTGCGGCGCGCCGCGGCAGCTGCGCAAGGACACGTACGAGCGCCTGACGGCCACGCAGCGGCTGCAAGTCGCGCGGCACGCCAACCGGCCCACGTTCCTGGACATTGCGCTCAACATCACGGACAAGTTCGTGGAGCTGCACGGCGACCGCGCCGGCCTGGACGACCCGGCCATTGTCTGCGGCCTGGGCTCCATCGACGGCATCTCCTTCATGCTCATCGGCCACCAGAAGGGCCGCAACACAAAGGCGCGCAGCGCCCGCGCCTGCCCATCGCGTCCACACCCCGGCGTGGTGGTGTGCGCGGCGTCTGCGCTTCGCCGGCTTTTATTAGTCACCAGGCGCGAAGCTGAGCCGCTGACGGCCGCCGGCGCGCCGCAGGAGAACATCTACCGCAACTTCGGCATGCCGCAGCCCAACGGCTACCGCAAGGCGCTGCGCTTCATGAACCACGCCAACCAGTTTGGCTTCCCCATCCTCACCTTTGTGGACACGCCCGGCGCGTTTGCGGGCAAGAGCGCGGAGGAGCTGGGGCAGGCGCGGCGCCCGCCCGGGCGCCCTGGGTGCAGGCTGCGGAGAGGTCGGGGCGAGCGTGCACGCTCTGGGCTGTCTGGCCTCCCTGCTCCCTGGTCGCCAAGCGCCCTTTCAGGCGTTCCCGCTCATCCTGTCAATTGGTCATATGGCCAGCACACCTGTGTATGGGGCTGGGCTAAGCGTATCGCTCCCGCTTCCTCAGCAAGGCTCAAGCCATGGACGCACCATGCGTATGTGCGTGCGACCGTGCCTCCAGACGCGTGCAGCCTGGCATGGGGGTGCAGCGGCGCCTCGGCTGTCGGCCGCCGCCCTCCAGCGCCGCGGCCGAGCGGCTGCCCCAGCGGCGCGCGGACCGTCGCCAGGGCAGCCCTGTGCGCGCGCAGGGCGAGGCGATCGCGCGGAACCTGCGCGAGATGTTCGGCCTGCGCGTGCCCATCATCAGCGTCGTGATCGGCGAGGGCGGCAGCGGCGGCGCGCTCGCGATCGGCTGCGCCAACTACAACCTCATTATGGAGCACAGCGTGTACTACGTGGCCTCGCCGGAGGCCTGCGCGGCCATCCTGTGGAAGTCGCGTTCCAAGGTCTCCGCGGTGCGCGGGCCCCGCGCGCGGCGCGCCGGGGTTGCCTGCTCGCAGGCGCCCGGCCGGGCGCCCGCCTGGCAGCCGCCACCGCCGGTCGGCGTCCGGGTCCATGTCGGCTCGCGGGCCGTCTGAGTCGAGGCAGGCAGGCAGTGTGGCGTCCCTCGCCGGAGCCCGGCGGCGCCTCCAGAGAGGACCGCGCCGAGGCACCCCTGGTGCAGCCGCGCGGCATGGCGCGCGTTTGTTTGCAGCACAGCCGGCCCCTGCATGTACGACCGTCACAGCGTGCGGGCGCCGCACAGGAGCGGACATGCGACCCCGCGTCCAGGCAGCGCGGCAGTGCACCCAGGAGGTAGAGCGCCCGCCAAGCTGTTGACTGCTCGACGTTGACGCCCAGAGCAAGCGCGCGCCGCGCAGGCGACCGAGGCGCTGAAGATCACGGCGCCGGACCTGGTCAAGGCGGGCGTGATGGACGAGATCGTGCGCGAGCCGCTCGGCGGCGCGCACGCGGACCCCATGGGCGCCTTCCCGTACATCAAGGACGCGGTCATGAACATCTGGCACACCAAGTGCGCCCCGGGCCGCCCGCGCTGCGGCGGGCGGGCACCGCGGCCGCCCGCCTGTCCAGGGAGCGCGCGCGGCGTGGGCGCCTGGCGCACGGTCCGTGCGCGCTTGCCGGGGAGGCAGCTGGTCGCCCGTTCCCGGGCCGGAAGCGGCCGCAGGGTATCCGCCTGCCTGCAGGAGCGCCTCACATAAAGAGGCCGCAGCTGCTCCGCTTGGCTCGCGAGTCGGTCAGAAGGAGTCCAGTTCCCTTGTATGAACAGGTCTGGTGCAGAGTGAGGGTCTCGTGCGCTGCCCGCGCTCCTACAGCGCGTCTGCACGCAGGTACGCCAAGATGAGCGGCGTGGAGGTGATGGCCGACCGGTACGCCAAGTTCCGGCGCCTGGGCATGTTCTCGGAGTTCCCCGTGCGCGGCGGCCGCGTCGCGCAGGCGAACAAGGAGCGCGAGCAGGCGCGCCGGCTCCCTTAGAACCGAAACACATTTCCAGGGGCTGCAGAGAAACAGCTTTCCTTCTCAGTGGCTGGCTGCGAGCACCCTTGCGGCCGCGGCAAGGCCGGCTGGCAGGGCGGCCAGCCATCGGCGCCTGTTCCCTGAGCAGTCATGCTGTTGCTGTGAAAAGTCCGTGTCCTGGTGGGGCGCGCTCGTGCGCAACAAGCGGCGCCGCGCGCTGAGCAGCGGTTGCCGCGCGCGCGCAGCTCAAGGCGGCGGGCGGCGGCGCGGTGGCCAAGTGCGGCACGTGGGCGGCGAGCCAGGAGGAGGCGGACTACCTGGACCGCCAGGTCGCGCGCAACCGCGCCTGGGTCCGCAGCCTGGAGGGCAAGGAGAAGTACCTGAACCGGCCGCAGCCCAACGGCGCCATCGGTGCGCGCGCGCGGCTGCTTGGGTTATCTGTAATCCTCAACCCTGGAGGGCAGGGAGGAATACCTGAACCAGCTGCAGCCCGGCGGCGCCATTGGTGCGCGCCGCCACAGCAGCAGAGCGTGTGTGACGAGCCGTGCTGGAGCGCCGGGCTTGCGCGGCGTCGCTGGGGTTGCAGCGTGTGCGCCTCAGCACATAGCGCGGGGGCATGTCATGAAGTGGCCAGCTTGCTGTGAGGCTCTGGCCCCGGTTTGCTCTGTGAGCACTTTGTGGGAAAGCAGAGCTTTCGGCCTAGTCCCTGAGCTGCGCACGCACGTGCGGCTCGCTGCTGCTCGCACAGCGTGAGAGCTGCAATCAGCGATCCTTCGCGGCGCGACTGCAACCCTACCCCCTCCTGCTGCGCGCAGAGCTGGACACGATCACCGGCGGCACGGCGTTCAAGCTGCCGGGCGCGCGCGAGGAGCGCGCGCGCCTGGACGCAAAGACGCACATGCGCGCGCGCGTGCTGGAGGCCAAGCGGGTCGTGCTCGGCGTGCAGCGCAAGCACGGCATGGACATCGCGCAGAAGCTGGCAGAGCGCCTGGGCGCGCAGCTCAAGCACGAGGCCGAGACGATCCAGGCGCAGATGGTGCGGCGCGCGCTCGCTTGCCCTAGCCCTCCCCTCGGGCGCCCCGCACACAGCCAATCGGCCCGCTGCGAGGACCATCAAGAGGTCGAACAGGTCCAGGCGCTGCGGCGGGTTTAAGCGCATGCCGTGTACTGTGCAGCGCAAGAGGTGTCACTCTGCAGTGTAGGGTACATGGCTGTCTTTCCAAGCCCTGCAGTGTAGGGTACATGGCTAGGTTTCCAGCCACAGCGGAGCAAGCGCGCGAGGTGGCGGGGTTCGCGCGCAGGACGGCAAGCCCGCGCCGCCGGCGCCCAAGCTGCCGCCCCTGCCGCGGATCCCGCCAACGCCCGAGCAGCGCAAGGCCTGGGAGGACCGCATGCGCGCGCTGCCGCCCGCGCGCAAGGCCGCTGTGGCGTACGCCTTGAAGGTCCGCCCTCGCAGCGTCCCGCAGCGCCGGGACCCGGCACTGCGTTGCGCTGCACGGCGGACCTGGCCGCACCTGCGCCGTGCTGGCATGGGTTGCATGGCGTGCGGGCAGAGCGCTGTGACGGCCCGCTGAGACAGGCTCTGAGGCATGCCAGGGGCTGGACTGCGCAGACCGTATCGTGGAGGTCGGACCAGGGCGGACACATGCGCTGTTTGTACTCTGCTGCTTCGAGATGGGGCGCTGGTCACGTCATTTGAGCAGACGGGCAGAGACCTTTGCGTGCCCGCTGGGGGCGCCGACGGTGGCTGCGGGGCCCGGCGCAGGCGCCGCCGGGCATGCGCAAGGCGGCGATGCAGGACGCGCTCACGGCGCCGCTCGCCCAGCTGCAGGCGCCACGCGCGCCCGCGCCCCGCGCGCCCGCGCCCGCGCAGGGCCGGCCGGCCGCGGCGGCGCCCGGCGCGGCGCCACCCGCGCAGCCTGCTGCGGCTCAGGCGGCGCCCGCGACGGCGTCCGCCGCGGCGGGCGGCGCGGCGGCGGGCGGCGCGGCGCCGGCGCCGGCCGGCAACGGCAGCGGCAGCGGCATGAGCAGCAACGGCGCGCGCGTGGCCGCGAAGGAGGCCGTGCAGAGCCAGCGGTGACCGGCGGCGGTCTGCGCCAGGGCGCGATCTCCTTGTAGCCCGCCGGCAGGCCGAGCGGGGGCGGGCGGGCGCGCGGGGCGGCCGCCTGCCTGCAGGCCGAGCGGGGGCGGGCGCGCGGGGCGCGCGGGGCTGGCGCGCGCCCCCGCGCTGCGGAAAGGGGTCTGGCAGCGTGCGACCGAGCTGCGCTCGTGTCCATGCGCCGCCCTGGGCCGCCGCACCGCGCGGCGGGAAAGCAGCGGCTGGTCAGCGCGCTCGAGAAACGGCTTCGACTCGGTGGTTGCCGGGCTGCCGAGCATGGAGTCGCCGGGCCTGCTGCTGCGTGGGCGGCCTGCTCGGCCTGTCGCGGCAGCGCGGTGCAGTGCGGGCGTGTGCTGCTCTCCTTCAGTGCAGCCGCGGCGGGGCTGCCTTCATGCCCCTCCGGCGACGGCGGGGCACGCGGTGCCTGCCGTGCTGGGGAAGGCGAGGGAGGTATGGGGAGGCCAGTTGGGGCCGTGGAGAGGCCCAGGGAGGCCCAGACAGCGCGCGTATCTCATGTTGCCCTGCTGGCTAGGGCGCTGTGCTGTTGGTCGGCTGGACGTCCGAGTTGTGGGAACGGCGCAGTGCAGCGCACCCGTCTGCTGGCAAGCCGGGATAACTGCGCCTGCCATGTCGGCGCATGGGCGTGTCGATGACGCGAGTAGCAAAGGGGGTAGGGCTGGGAAAGCAGCGCATCTCAGCAGAGGCGTGGGACGGGCTTGTCTCGGCGCCCTGCATGGCTCGGCGCCCCTCTTCGTCGCGCGCAGCAGCGCGCGACGTCTATGGGCGCAGCAGCGCGCGCGCCTGCATGCTGTCCGGCCGCCGCCAGGACTGCGGAGGGGGGCCGAGTCGCTGGCGTCCTGCTGATGCAGTCCCCTGAGGCCAGGGGAGCCAGACACTCTGGGGTTGATAAGAGGTTGAGTGTGGATGCATGGCCGTGCGCTGGGTCCGGGGCTGTTTGCGCCTTGGTTTCTGGCGCTGCACAATCTTCGGGAGGCGAGGAGCATCATGTCACCTGGCAGGAGAGCCTCTTGTTCTTGACGCGCTCTTGTGCTGTGCGCCTTTGTTGGCGAGCCCCCTTCATCTTGCAGGCTGGAAGCAGACAGTTGCGGGCAGCGTAAAGTAGATGCGCATTCTGTTGCCATCGGCGCTCTGGGTGAGTAGTGTTGCATGACAGTCACGGTGTGTGGCGTGAGGCAGAGACTGAGTCGTATCCATTGTTGTGTCGGGCAGTCTGGATTGCATGCGGAGCTTGCCATGCCCAGCGTTGCTGGGAGAGGCTCGTAGGTCCGCATGGGGCTTGCACGCCACCCCAGGCAGTGCGGGGCGCTTCACACCGGCCGCCTTGCATCGTCACTCAGTGGGCCAGTCTTGGGGGAGCGCAGCCTGCTGCTTTGCGCGATAGCGTGTGAGAGGCCGCTAGCGCGAGGGCGGCTGGGAGGTTCTGCTGCAGTCCCGAGTCTTGCAGACCCGTGCAGTTGTGAGAGTTGTCGAGAGACGCAAGCGTGCGAGGCTGTCAAGTAGGGTTCGCTCGGGCGCCGCGGGCGAGCGCTGTGATTGTCACCGCCGGCGCTGCCGGCGGCACGCTCCCTGGAACGCGCCACTGTGTACTGATATGCATGTTTTATGGTGGGTGTAATCTGCACTACTCGGCCTCCTTCCAGGCCTCCTCATGGCTGCAGGGCCTCCTCATGGCTCCAATGGCTTCGTTCCTCACACTCCTAAGCACTCTGGTAGTCACGGGGGAGCAGAGCTGCCTGCAAAATCAGCTTCAGTCTGAACCTTGGTCAGGCCCTACACTGCTGCAAGTGTCTTCAGGGAGGCAAAGGGAGAGAGCATGGGCAGCCGGCTCGCCTGGCAGGCCATGCTGGGTCGCAGCCTTGCCAGCCTGCTGGGCGGCAGCTCCTCGGACCGCTCCACGCGCTTCTTGATAGGTGCGCCGCTTACATGCATGCGGGCGGTTGGCCATCTGCCCACTGGAGTCCCGCGACTGTGCTCTTGTTTCGAGCTGTGTATGCTGTGTGTGAGCGCCCGCGCTCCCTGGCAAGCAAGCGTGCTGCATACACGCAGTTGGCGCCGCTGCCTTCATGGCAATCTCGGTCTGGGCGCTCCCGACCAAGCAGGAGCGACTGGGCAGGTCGCAGCTGGCGGCCTCCGGGGCCCAGGCTGGCCGCATTGACGGTGCGTTGCCTTGCTTTATCAGAGTCAGCGGGCATATGCGTGTCGCGCGTTGAAGCACTGTGCACCCGCTGCTGAGACTGGGGTACAAGCACGCTCGTTGCACTATAGCCAGGACAGAGTCCTTGCTGCACCCGTGCAGGCGAGGCGCTGGAAGATGTTGACAGCAGCATACGGATAATTGACGAGCGGCGCGAGCTGGGGAGGCACGGTGCGGGTCGTCCAAGCCTGTGTGCTTCCTGCAGGCACTTTGGCCGGACTGCTGCACCCGCTGAGTGGTGAGCGCCAGGGTGGCGCAGCTCTGCCATTTCCGTGTTTGCTGCTGCCATTAGCAGTGCCTAACGAAGACTGCGTACTTATTGGAACTGCTGACGGCGCCCTTCTTGGACCCCTGCTTGTCCTGCACTGAGGCCCTGAGTGCACGGGCCGCAGCCGGCGAGGCGGAGCGCGCGGAGGACGTGCACGCGACCGGCAGCAAGCGGACATATGGGCACTATGGGGGAGATCAGCTGTAGCTTGTTCTGTTGCTAGGGCCCGCCGTCAGCACGCCCCCCCTTCACTTGTCACTAATCTCAGTGTGTCGGTCTCTCCCCGCGCCAGGCAGGCGTTGCGTCCTTGTAGCCTATGTACACCAAGGTCGTGCCGCAGGGCCCGCACCGGCAGCATGCTTGCTGCCGTAGCGTCTTTTGAGAAAGTACGCCAAGTGAGGCCTAGATGCTTAGATAACGGCGCGCATGTAAGCAATCCCCCTTGCACGCTAGTTGGCGGCACTTGGATGGATGCTTCAAGGCTCACATGCAAGCGTGCATTCTCGCTCTTAACAGATCAGAGCACAGGCAGCCGGTTACAGAGCGAAGCACAGGCGCCCAGTGGTAGGCTGCAGAGCGCATGCTGCTGCACACACGGGGGCACTCCCAGCTGCACTTGCGCGCGGTGCAGCACAGGGCCCCTCGTCAGCTGGATGTCCGTATGCACTGCATACTATGCAGCAGGTCATGAGGCAGCAGCCGTGCACGCCGCAGCCCCTGTGCCGGCGTCATTAGCGCGCCAGGCGCAGCTTGACCTCCTCGTAGGTCACCCAGCTGACGGCCGCGCCGGCCGCCAGCTGCAGCACGCGCGCCGAGTTGCCGCCGCCAAAGCCGCGCAGGCCTGGCGCGCAGCTCTTCCTTGTGAGACAGTGGCTTACAGGTAGCATGTAGCATGATGTGCAGCTCTACATACTTGTGAAAAGCGCTGCCAGGCATGTCCGCATGCTCTGACATGCAGCCTTGTCGCTCTGTATAAAGGTGCTGTGCGACAAAGACGGCACGTACGGCATAAATATACCTCTATGCGTATCTGTGCCGCAGCAACGGTGCACTGACAGGCAAATCGACCTACAGCACACCCTCCTCGCACACCCTGTATGATCTGGCCGCCGCATGGGCGCACCTTCACGCTGGTACAGCGTGCGCGCCACATCCAGCGCGGACAGCAAGCCTCCACCCTCCGCGGCGGAGAGCACCTGCGAGCGCAGCGGGTCTGCTGGCTCGGGTCGGCGCTGCAATGCATACTGCAGGTGCCAGCTAAATGCGCTGAAAAGGGTGGTTCGCGGGTGACATGGACTGCAAGGGGGGGCGCGGTATCTCCAGGCCCGACATTCAAGGTCTCCGGCGCCGCTCTGCTCATATGCACTGGAGCGGAGCCGTCTGCAAGAGACAGCGCAAGCAACTTGCTTTGATCTGACTGCAAGCGCCGGCTGCCCGCCCTGCGCCCGCCGCCATGCAAGCAAGCGCGCCCGCAGCAGCCAGGTGGCACTCCCCTCCCCTACCTCCCTCCCTTCCTTGGGCGCAGATGCGGGAGTGCGGGCGGCATGCGGCCGCGCCTGCAGGCGCGTCTTGACGACGTCCAGCGGCTGCGTGCACAGGGCCGCGGCGGCGGCCGCGCCCGCGGAGCAGGCGGCGTAGCCCCACGCTGGCAGGGCCGGGGCGGCGTGCGCGGCCGGCCCCGCTGGGTCTGCGGCGACCGCAGACCCCGCGGCCGCTGACCTCTGCGACCGATCAGGTTCACCGACGTCGCATGATGGCGGCGACCCGTGCAGGTGCAGCCCCACTGCGCGCAACAAGCAGGCGGTCAGCGAGGCTGTGGACATTGCTGTGGCAATCGGGGTTCCCCCGGTCAGGTACCAGACATGTCGACAGCAAGAACGCGTCACGCATGAGCACGTGCGCAAACTACGAGCCTCACATGTGGCCGCATGCGCTGGCAGCCGGGCCGGGCGACCCGTGCAAGCGGGCCCGTCAGTGCACGCGCCACGTTGCGAGGGCGCAGGGCAATGATGGCTGAATGCACTGACGTGGCAGCCAGGCTCATAGCACACAAGGCAACACGCCGGCCGCCAGGCCGGCCTCAGGAGCCGGGCTCGGCTTGCGGGGCGCTCACATCGGCGCTTGCTCTCCTCGTACGCGGCCACGTACAGCATGCTCCACGGCATCCACACCTGATGCACCACCACATCTCATGTAAGTCTTCTTCTCAGACCACAGGGCGCACTCTGTTGCGCGCGGGCGGCACGGCACGGCATTCCGCTGCTGTGCCAGTCAGTGGACGGAAGGCGGATCGTGGGTGCTTTCTATGCTGGCACAGGCATGGTGGACATTGTGGCAAAAGCTGGCGCGCCCCACACCTGTGCCGTGCTGATAAGTAAGTAAAAGGACATGCACACTCCAGGCTGTGCCTGCCATACGCATTCAAACACAGGCACAGCGGGCTGGGCTGCTGGTATGCCGCTCAGATCCACGGCAGCCCTGCACGTGAGCAGCGCCGCGGCCAGGCGCGCACCGAGTTGGTCAGCCAGTAGCCCTGGAACAGGCCGCGCACGCCCTGGGCGCGCAGCAGGGCTGCGATGGCGTCCCAGCCGCCGCGATACGCATACGCCCCGCTCATCAGCGGCGCCACCTGCAAAGCGCTAGCCTCGTATAAACATATCACGAAATGGAGCAGGCATACTGTACGAGCGCCGCTCAGGCCAAACATGAAAACAGCCTGCCGCGCCCTCAGCGCATGCGGCACGCCTCACATACTCACACGGCAGCGAGTGCTCACTATCACTCGCTCGACAGCATCAAAGACTCCGTCACATGCACCGTGTTGCGCCGCTGGCGAGCCTATGCAGCAAGCTTGCTGAGTGCTTGCCTGCAATCGCTCCTTGACGATGTCGACGGGCGTGAAAGCCACACCAGCCACCATCTGCATGTCCGTGAGGGTATTAGCGTTCCGGCCCGCCCAAACTTTGCCAGGCGACATGGCACTGCATGCATCCTGATCTCTTTGTCACCATGGCACTGCACGCTGGGCAACAGCGGACGAATGCGTGCATGCAAAGCGCCCAGCATAGATTGCACTGCATGGCAGCTTTGCTGGGAGGATAGGTGTCGAGGGCGTGCCTCAACGGTCCACATGCATGACACAGTAACTGCCATTATGAAAATTGACGCATAGGCTGACTTTGCAAAATATCAGTGTCAGATAGCTGAAAACAGGACAAGGGAATGCTGCGGCGCATGGCGAGCAGGGCGCGCCTGCGCGGCAGCGCCCACGGCAGCTCCGCCCAGGGCGCCTGGCAGGTGGCCCTTGAGCAGCTCATAGGTGGCATAGTAGAGCGCGTTGGCTGGCAGCACGCCTACTAGGACGGCAGGGAAGCCGCGGTACAGCCCCGCAGGGCCCTCGGCCGCCAGCACCTGCCCATCCAGGCAGAGACACAGCCGTTCAGAACTCTGTTTCAGTTGTCCAAGTTCCTGATGGCCAGGCACAGAGCAGCTGACATAGAAACGTAGAGGTGTGAGCAGTCAGTGTACCAGGAGGGAGACTTGGCAACGCCAGGCACCTGGCACTCTGAGGCGGCCTGGAAAACATGCCATGCCTGTCAGCATGGTGCACTGGGTGTGCAGGGCTTCCGCGCTGCACGGCACAGCAGCTCGCCAGCGCAGCTTCGGCTGGCCAGCTGCAGGATGCACCTTGCGGACGGCGTGCAGCGTGCCGCGGTAGGCGAGCGGCCCCTGCAGCGCGCCCTGCAGTTGCAGCCGCGCCTTGATCGTATCCGCCGGGTCTGCCTGCCGCACGTCAGGCGCGGCGCAGCAGCGTTGCATCCAGACACACTCCTGACACAACAGGCGGGGTGCCGTGCATGGCAGCATCGCCGTGCCTGCTCCCGCAACTTGTCTGGTCAAGACACCGGGTGCCAGCGGGGCGTACAAGTCACTGCGCGCGAGACCAGGGCTGACGCAGCTGATGCCACCAGGCTGTGCCAGAGCGGGGGCGGGGGAGCGTCCATGCTTGCGTCTGGCTGTGTCAGTGCTGCTGCGCTGCCAAGCAGACTGCTGGTGCAGCAAGCACTCTCATCACACACCAGCCCACGGTTCCTTGTATGCTTGGAACATGGCATGCATGCTCAGTGGAATGCTGTGTTAAGGTCATTTACCTCAAAACTGAGCTTGCAAACACCGATGGCAGGCGCATTGCTCTAGCGGTCAGGAGTATGGACTCTGAATCCAGTAAGAGTGTATCCATCAGCCCCGGTTCGAATCCGGGATGCGCCTGGATTAATTTCCAGGGTGGAGATAAAGCTCCAAGTTGTCCTGCTGCTTTCACTTTTGCACTGCATGCGCACACTTTTGCAGACATTGCGCTGCTGGTGCCAGCATTACTATTCACTCTGTAACTGACTGATGTGACAGGCCAACAGTGAATGTGCAGCATTGCCTGCGGCTCGGATTGAGTCCACTTGCACGTCAATGCAGAATACCCATGCAATAGCACAGAAGTGTGACCACTTGTCATGGTGCACAACCATCCTGCCATGCTGCCATTCTGCTTTTACCGACACAGCATTAAACTTAGAGGGAAAAAACTCATAGGGCTTGCAAATGCCAAGCCTGCTGCTGAAGTATTCGGCGAGAGTGGTTGAGCGATGAAGCAGTGAGGTGCAATTGCTTGACGATGGTTGTAGGCACGTCAGTGGTCGGGCTGTGTCCTTTTTCTGGCAATGCTATTCACATGCGCTGGGATGGCTCAGGGTACAAGCTTGAGCACTGAGGAGGCTGCTAGATGGGCAAGCGGCGCGAGGTGCTGGTGCCGGGGCACCTGCTGCATGTCCCCCAGCCAGGCCGCTTCCATGTGCGGAGCCAATGCCCCGTGCATTGGCCCTTGCACTTCCACTTGCGGTACTGTGTGACTTCGCGGTCTGGTGTACACTCAACCCAGGGCCTGCGGGGGCAGGGCATTGTCACAAGCGTGCGCGACAAGGCCGCAGCGAGCGCCTATGTTGCTACCGCGATGGTCGTGCTGTCTGACTTCAGTGCCGAGCGCCTGGAGCTGCCCTGGGCGGCGGCGCAGGAGTTTTTGATTGCTCCGCCAGGCATGCTGGAGCACCTGCACACCCAGAGAGACGCGTTAGGTCAGCTATCTTGTTATATACCCGTCAAGGCGCCGACGTCTGCCGCACGCTTGTGCTGCCCCATGGCAAATACGCAGGACGTGTGCTTCTGTACAGGCAAGCGTAGAGTTGTTGCTAGGTGCCTCTGACGCTAACGCAATAGAGACAGCGCAGAGCGGGGCGCGCCGGCGAGTGACCCCGCCGGCTGTGCCCCCAGGGCCGCCCAAGAAGCGCGCGCGCCCCGCACGCCCGCGGCCGGACGCCGCGCCGCCGCCGCGGCCGGCCGCCGAGCGCTTCCCCACGCGGCAACCCGAGCCGCCGTGCCCGGGCCGGGCGGCGGGCGAGCAG